>Ga0224501_10000254_pt1 | contig 47682 bp, 42 predicted proteins | sample SF_Oct11_sed_USG_4_FD_169105 | JGI IMG/M metagenome (GOLD analysis project Ga0224501, IMG submission 169105) | Sediment microbial communities from San Francisco Bay, California, United States - SF_Oct11_sed_USGS_8_1 | ecosystem: Environmental > Aquatic > Marine > Sediment | place: USA... | reverse complement strand
CCAGTTCCTCTCGGCGGGACGGACGAAGTGGGGTCAGCAGTCGCGGCTGGTCCTCCTCCTCCCCCACGGGTACGAAGGGCAGGGGCCGGAGCACTCCAGCGCGCGCCTGGAGCGCTTCCTCCAGCTGTGCGCGGAAGACAACATGCGGGTGGCCTACCCCACCACGCCGGCGCAGTACTTCCACCTCCTCCGGCGCCAGGCCCTCTCCCGGCCCGAACGCCCCCTGGTGGTCATGACGCCCAAGAGCCTCCTGCGGCTCCCGGCGGCGACGTCGGCGGTGGCGGAGCTCACCGGAGGCCGTTTCAAGCCGGTGCTCAACGACCCCACGGTCACCGTCCGGGAGCAGATCACCCGCCTGGTGCTCTGCTCGGGCAAGGTCTACTACGACATCCAGGGGCACGCCCGACGCGCCGACGCGCCGCACACGGCGGTGGCGCGTATGGAGCAGCTCTACCCGTTCCCCGGTGACGAGATCGAGGTGTTGGTGGCCCGCTTCCCCAACCTGGTGGAGGTCCTCTGGACCCAGGAGGAGCCGCGCAACATGGGCGGGCTCACCTACGTGGGTCCCCGCCTTCGGGGTGTGGTGCCCCGGGAGATCCCCCTCTCCTACGTGGCGCGCCCCGAGCGGGCGAGCCCCGCCGAGGGGAAGTCCAAGGACCACCAGGTGGAGCAGGAGCGCATCGTCCTCGAAGCGCTCGGCCTCAACGAGCCGTCCGAAGAGGAAGACTCCTGAGGGTGGGGGTCACCGGGGTGGCGGCGCGACGTCCTCCACCCCGGTGACCTCCGACACACCCCCCGTCCCCCGAATCCTCAGCGGCGGGGGAGCAGTCCCCCCGGGAACACCACCAGGCTCTCGTTCCCGTCCTTCCCCACCGACGCCACGCCGAAGAAGTAGTTGTCGATGACCATGTTCTCCAGGGTGTACCGCGTCACGTTCCCCACGTAGCGGGAGTGCTCCCACTGGGGCGCGGTGGTGGCCCTCCAGTAGATCCTGTAGCCCGCCAGGTCGGGATCGTCCACGGCGTCCCATCCCAGCGTGGTGGACGCCCGCACCGCGCCACCGATGCGCACGTTCTCCGGCTCGGGCGGCGCCCAGGCGAGGGCCGCCAGGACCGCCGCGTTCACCGCGGTGAGGCGCGCCGCGAAGTCGAAGTCCACTCCCTCGATCACGTCGCCGTACTCGACGCCGTCTTCGGAGCGGATGTCCTGGTGCTGCCGCTCGTATTGCTCGTGGGCCTCCATGATGCGCACGCCCGCGAAGCCCGCGTCGTTGAAGGGCCTGTGGTGCCCACCCCGCCCGAAGCGGTCCAGGCGGTAGATCATCATGGCGTCGAGGTTGGTGAAGTACGTGCCGGTGATGCGGTCCACGTAGCGCGCGAGCTGCCGCGAGGGCCCGTCCACCTCACCGCCGAAGGTGCGGTAGCTGCGCAATTCCTCTTCGGATGCCGTGCGCGGGTACGGCTCGGAGAAGACCCGGAAGACGTTGTTGGCGATGACGCCGTCGATCCCCTGGATGTTCCCGATCATGTCGTTGTTGAGGACGCCGACGATGTCCCACCCTTCGTCCACGGCCACCCGCGCCATGTGCTGTCCACCCCAGAGCCCCTGCTCCTCACCCGAGAGTCCCACCAGGACCACCGAGGTGGGGAACCGGTAGCGCGACAGGATTCGCGCGGCCTCGATGACCCCGGCCATTCCGGACGCGTTGTCGTTGGCCCCCGGAGCGTCGACGTCCCCGTCGGATCCGTTGGACGCCCGGGAGTCGATGTCTCCGCTCATGATCACGTAGCGGTCCGGGTGCACCGTCCCCCGGATCACCGCCACCACGTTGACCACGTTCACCGGCTCGGGGAGGCGAGGGCTGTCCTCGGGCCCGACCCGCCACTCCTGGTAGAAGACCTCCATGCATCCTCCACACCCGGCGGAGATCGCATCCATCTCGGACTTGATCCACCGCCGGGCCGCCCCGATCCCCCGCTCCGCGGAGAGGGTGTCGGAGAAGGTGTTGCGCGTCCCGAACCCCACCAGGCGCCGGAGGTCGGCCTCCACCCGAGCAGGCGAGGAGGCGTCCACGATGTCGTAGATGCGGGGATCGGTGGAGGGCGGGGGAGTCTGGGCGGAGGCCGCCAGCGGGGCGAACGCCAGGGCGGTGAGGCCCAGGCTCAGGCCGAGGCTCGTACTCAGGGCCAGGCCGAGATGCTTACTCAGGCGCCGGGCGGCGAAGGCGAAGGTGGAGGTGCGTCGGAACAACGGAGTTCTCCTGTCTGAGGACCGGGGGTGGCCTCTCAAGATGGGAGCGGGCGGCGCGGACGCCAGGGGTCGGGCGCCCGGGCGCGGAAGCCGGCCCCACCCCCCTCACCACTCCAGCAGGATCTTCCCGAAGTTGGCGTTGGTCTCCATGTAGGCGTGCGCGGCCGCCGCTTCGGCGGCCGGGAAGACCCGGTCCACCACGGGAGCCATCCGGCCCGCCTCGAAGTGGGGGAGCACGTCCTCCACGAAGGCCCGCGTGAGCGCCACCTTCTCGGCCAGTGGCCGCGCCCGCAGCACCGTCCCCCGGATGGAGCCCCGCCTCCCCATGAGCGCCCGCAGATCGACCTGGGCGATGGACCCTCCCGTCACCCCCACCACGATGTGGCGGCCGCGGAGGGCCAGGACCTTCTGGTTGCCGGCCAGGTAGGGGCCGCCCACCAGGTCGAGGATCACGTCCGCGCCTCGGCCACCCGTGATCTCCCCCACCCGCTCGGGCCAGCCCTCGTCGGCCAGCACCGCGTGCTCCAGCCCCAGCGCCGCCGCCCGCTCCAGCTTCCCCGCCGTGCGCGAGGTCCCGATGACCGTGGCGCCCCACGCCCTCCCCAGCTGGAGGGCCGCCGTCCCCACCCCGCTCCCCACCGCGTGGACGAGGAGCGTCTCTCCGGCGGCCAGGCCCTCCTGCAGGATCACCGCGTCGAAGGCGGTGAAGAACACCTCCGGGATGGCGCCGGCGTCCAGGAGGGACATTCCCCGGGGAACGGCCACGCAGGTTGAGGCCGGCACCACCGTGGCCTCGGCGTACGCCCCACCCCCGGTGATCCCCATGACCGCGTCGCCCTCGCGTACCTCGTCCACGCCCTCGCCCACGGCGTCCACCGTGCCGGCGAACTCCATCCCCGGGATGTCCTTCGGGTACCCCTCGGGAACGGGGTAGCGGCCCATCCGCTGGAGGATGTCGGCCCGGTTCAGCGCCGAGGCCGCCACGCGGACCCTCACTTCTCCGGGACCGGGCTCGGGACGTCGCACCTCCCGCAACTCGAGGACCTCGGAGCCACCGGGCGTGGTGATCACGACTGCCTGCATGGAATCGGACTGCACGGGGAACCCTCTCCTGTCCGGGGTGTCGGTGAACGGGCGTGCGCCATCGGCCACCCCAACATACTTTGCCGTACCACCCTTCGCCCGAGCCATGAAACTACCCTTCGATCTCGACCGTCCCCTCGTCTTCTTCGATCTGGAGACCACGGGGCTGAACACCAAGCAGGACCGTGTCGTGGAGCTCGCGCTGATCCGTCTCTCCCCCCAGGGAGACGTGGTGGAGCGGGTGCGTCGCTTCAACCCGGAGATGCCCATCTCGCCGGAAGCCACCGCGGTGCACGGGATCACCGACGCCGACGTGGCCGACGAGCCCCCGTTCTGCTCACGGGCGCGCGCGTTGGCGGACCTCCTGGAGGGGTGCGACCTGGCGGGGTTCAACATCCGCCGCTTCGATCTCCACATGCTCGTCAACGAGTTCAAGCGCTGCGGGATCGTCTTCGGCATGGAGGGCCGCCGCGTCATCGACATGCAGAACATCTTCCACCGCGAGGAGCCTCGCGACCTCTCCGCCGCCGCCCGCTTCTACCTGGACCGCGAGCACGAGGAGGCCCACACGGCCCTGGGAGACATCCGCACCACCGCCGCGGTCCTCGCGGCCCAGATGCAGCGGTATCCCCACGTCCCCCGGGACCTGGACGGGCTGCACCGGTACTGCGAGGAGTTCTCTCCTCTCCAGACCGACCTGGACCGCTGGTTCACCCGCAACGGCGACGCACTGACGTTCCGCCGGGGCAAGCACGGCGGCCGCACCCTGGCCGACGTGGCCACGTCCGAGCCCGACTACATCCACTGGATGCTGGGCATCGACGACCTGGGCGACGAGGTCGCCAAGGTTCTGCGTGAAGCGCTGGGACAGGACACCTGATCACCTTCCTCAACCCGACACCACCATGAGCTCATCCATCATCACCCGTGCGGGGCTGCTCCTTCTCACCGCGTCCGTGCCCGTGATCGGGATTCCCGGAGCGATCGAGGCACAGACGGCCCGCCCCATCACCTCCGCCGACATGGAGTCCTTCCACGCCCGCGTGATCGGGCCCGCGGTCACGGGAGGGCGCGTCCACGACATCGAGGCCATCCCCGGCGACCCGTCCACCCTGTACGTGGCGTCGGCCTCGGGCGGGCTCTGGAAGAGCACCAACCGGGCCCACACCTGGGTGAACGTCTTCGACACCATGGCGGTGAGCACCTTCGGAGACGTGGCGCTGGCGCCGTCCAACCCGGACATCGTGTACGCCGGAACCGGTGAGCAGAACAACCGGCAGAGCACGTCGTACGGAAACGGCGTCTACCGCTCCGACGACGGAGGCGACAGCTGGCGCCACCTCGGTCTGGCCGAGACCCGCCACATCGGGAAGGTGGAGATCCACCCCACCGACCCCGACGTGGCCTACGTGGCGGCGCTGGGCAATCTCTGGGCGGCCTCGGATGATCGCGGCGTCTACCGCACCACCGACGGCGGAGCCTCCTGGGAGAAGGTGCTCTTCATCGACCGATACACGGGCGCCGTGGACCTGGTCATGGACCCGACCGACCCGAACGTTCTCTACGCGGCCACCTACCAGCGCCTGCGCCGGGCGTGGGGCTTCAACGGAGGCGGTCCCGGGAGCGGGATCTACAAGACCACCGACGGGGGCGACCATTGGACCGAGCTCACCCAGGGGATCCCCGCCGGTGACAAAGGACGCATCGGGCTCGCCATCTCCGCTTCGAATCCCGCGGTACTCAACGCCCTCGTGGAGCACGCCGACCGCGACATGCAGGGCACCTACCGCACCACGGACGGCGGGGCCTCCTGGGAGCGGGTGAGCGACATGAACGGCCGCCCCATGTACTACTCGGAGATCTTCATCGATCCCTCCGACGAGAACACCGTCTACGCGCTGGCCACCACGTCCAACGTGAGTCATGACGGGGGGCGGACCTGGTCACAGATCGCCCTCGCGCCGACCTACGACGTGGGTGTCCACGCCGACCACCACGCCCTCTGGATCGACCCGGCCGACCCCGAGCACCTCTACCTGGGCGGCGACGCCGGACTCCACGAGAGCTACGACGGGGGAACGAGCTTCCGGAAGCTGAACAACTTTCCCATCGCCCAGTTCTACGCCATGGGCGTGGACATGCGCGACCCGTACTGGGTGTACGGAGGCCTCCAGGACAACCACTCCTTCATGGGCCCCTCCGAGACGCGCCGCTTCGCCGGAATCCTGAACGACGACTGGATGCAGAACGGGTTCGGAGACGGGATGTACTGGCAGGCCGACCCCCGCGACGCCCGCTACACGTACGGGAGCTCCAACGGGGGAAGCTACTTCCGCTACGACACGCACACGGGCGACATGATGGAGATCGGCCCCGAGCCCGCCATGGGTGAGGAGTCGTACCGGTTCGACTGGACCTCTCCCATGATGCTCTCGCAACACAACCCCGACGTCCTGTACGTGGCGGGGAACCGCTTCTTCGTCTCCAGGGACCGGGGAGAGAGCTGGGAGCGCACGGAAGACCTGAGCCGGAGCATCGACCGCGACGACCTCGAGCTCATGGGGGTGAAGGGGCGCGACATGACCATCTCGCCCAACGACGGCACGAGCAGCTTCGGCGAGGCCGTCACCCTGGACGAGTCGCCCCTGGACCCGGACGTCCTCTGGGTGGGCTTCGACGACGGGAACCTCCAGGTGAGCCGCGACGGCGGGAAGAGCTGGACGGAGGTGTCACGGAACGTGCGCGGGATCGCCGACGGGACGTACGTGAGCCGGATCACCGCGTCGGCCCGGGGGGCGGGCGTGGCCTACGCCACCTTCGATGGACACCGGGACGGCGACTTCCGCCCCTACGTCTACCGGACCGAAGACTTCGGCCGGACGTGGACTCCGCTGAACCGGACGCTCCCCGCCATGGGGGTGGCGAACGTGATCGTGGAACACCCGGACGACCTCGACGCCCTCTTCCTGGGGACGGAGCACGCCGTCTTCGCCAGCACCGACGGCGGCGCGCACTGGGCCAGGGTCCCCAACCTCCCCACGACCCACTACGACGACCTCCTGATCCACCCCCGGGAAAAGGACCTGGTCATGGCCACCCACGGGAGGAGCATCTGGATCCTGGACGACACCCGGCCCTTCGCCGAGTGGAGCCGCGCCGGCGGGCCCGCACACCTGTTCTCCATCGCTCCGGCGGCCATCAAGCTCTACCGGAAGGACACGTCATACCGGGGCCAGGCCGAGTTCGCCGGTGAGAACCCCGTGGACGGCGCCGTCATCACCTATCGGCTTGAACGCGGCGCCGACCAGGCGGTCCTCCGCATCCACGCCCCCGACGGCCGGGAGATCCGGGACATGACGGTTCCGGGCGGTTCGGGTACCCACCGGGTGAACTGGGATCTCCGCCACCCCCTCCCGGGGAGCGACGACGTGTGGGAGCGGCACGACGACCCCGATCTGGCGCGACCCATCGAGGACCGCGGCCCGTGGGTGTCTCCAGGGATCTACACCGTCACGCTGGAGGCCGGGAGCGCGTCGTCCACGCAGCGGGTGGAGGTCCTTCCCGCCGCGGACATGCCCATCACGGTGGCGCAGTACCAGGAGCGTGAAGCGTTCATGCTGGAGCTCCTCTCCCTCCAGGAGGAGATCCGGACGGCCATGCGGGCCGCGGGCGTCACCGGCGGGAGAGGCTTCGGCCCGCCGCCGGCCACCGACACCCCGGAAGGGAAGCTCCGCGCCGCGGCCCGTGCCGTGCAGCAGGTCTACGGCGCGCTCAACGGCGGGGCCGTCCGCCCCGGCACGCTCTACCCGCCCACCCCGACCCAGCGGGAGATGGTGGCGCAGGCGCGGGCGTTGTTCGCGGCGGCGAAGGGAGGAGAGTAGGCCGGAGTCCAAGACGCTCCGCGCTGACGGGTGACCGCGGGACGGTCGTCGGTTACTCGAACACGAAGGGCCCGGCACGATGATTCGTGCCGGGCCCTTTGTCCGTTTCGCTGGATCTCGCGTCGCGCTACCGAACCGGAAGCGAAAACGAGAACAGCGGCACGACGGCATTGTTGGTGTCGGTCTTCTGCTTGTCGGTGAGGCTGCCGTCACCGCCGAGAACCGTCCATCCCTTCACCACCCCGGCGACGACCGCACCCACCACCACTCCGGTACGCCACTTGCTGAGGGCTCGCGACTCCAGAGCCACCAACTCGGTATAGGGAACCGTCACCCGATTGTACAACACGCTGGTAGACCCCGCGGAGTTCGGGCTGTACAGCGGCACGTCCACCATCAGCCCCTCGTCCACCCGTCCCACCAGCGTACCCGACAGCGTCGAAGACGAGGAGCCCAGGACGCTCTCCAGGTCCGTGGCGTGCGAACCCGATACCGTGGCCCTTACTCGCGTCGCCGGAACCGCGTCCTCGGGACGCACGGGCGTGTAGACGAAACATCCACTCATCGACACGACGGCGGCCATCACGGCCACCCCAAACCTACGTCTCACGGAAACCTCCTGATTCGTTACGGAAAAAGCAGGGGCGACCGAGGTCGCCCCTGCCATTTTCCACCTGTCTGCTCGAACCCGATCAGCCCCTCAGGTTCGGGTTGGACAGTCTCTCGGCCCGGCTGATGGGCATGCAGGTCGCCCGCCCTTCGAGGGAGGCATCGTACGCCGGGCTTCCCGCGCCCTCGTTGTACCAACGCCGCAGGTCACCGAAGCGGCGACCTTCCAGCCACAGGGTGGCTCCGCGCTCGAAGCGCAGTTCCGCCCACGCGGACGGAAGGTCCAACGCAGGCGTAAGGGCCGCCATCCCGTATTCTGCACGGGCCGCGTTCATGTGTCCGTACGCCGCGGCGATCCCGCCCGCTCCGTTGATCCGGAGCTCGGCCTCGGCGCGGATCATCAGCATCTCCGTGCCCTTGGACAGCGCCACGTCATCGCTGTTCGACGTGTACTTCCGCTGCTGATAGTGGGGCGTGGAGCCGTTGGCGCCGTTCGCGATCTGGCCGGCATCGTCATACATGATCTGCCAGGGGGCGCGAGCGTCACCGGGAGCCGCCTCCATGTACGTTCCCCAAACCGTGTACTCGAATCGGTTGTGGGTCTCGTACACGATCTCGTTACGCATCTCCGTGTCGATCTCCGCGAAGTACTCGAAACCGGACGGAACCTGGGCCGCGTCGGAAGCAGCACCCGCCCAGTCGCCCGCGTAGGCCCGCACGGAAGCGCGCCCGGCATACCCCGCGTTCACGAGGTCGGCCCGACCGGCGGCCTGGCCGATGGTGATGGCCTGGGTGAAGTGTCCCTCCGCCCGGGTGAAGTGCTCCGTGTTGGGAATCTCCGGGCCTCCGTCGATCACGCTGGAGCAGAAGTTCTCGCCCAGGATCCGGTTCGCATATCCGGCATAGACGTAGGCCTGTGCAACGGCCGGACTACGCCCGAACTCGGCCGCGTCCAGGAAGTCCCGGATCCGCTCCACACCGGTTTCCGCGACCCACCGTGCCTGCTGGGGGCTGTTCCACTCGCCGCCGATGTCCTCCTCGGTGATGATTCCCCGAGGAATATCCGACCAGTCGTAGCTTCCCCCGTGCCAGAGCTCCACCGCCGCGAGGGCGAGGAACTCCTGGGTTGCGTCCACGGCCTGGCTCAGGTCGTACTTCATCCCGACGATCATCCCGGGGATGGCGTCCTTGCTCGCGAGGTCCTCATCGACGATCCGCCCGGGACTGTCCACCTGCAAAAGGTCTCCGCACGCTGCCAGGGGCAGGACCACCGCCACGGCGGCAGCTCGGACCACTCCTCTCATATTCTTCAACATTTCGGATGTCCTCCCTACCAAGTGAGTCGTACGGAGAGCATGTAGGTACGGGGGTTCGGGATCTGATAGTAGTCCCGTCGCCCGAACTCACCGCCCGTGTCCACGTTCCCGGTCTGGTCGGCGAAGTCACTGACCTCCGGGTCGGTGCCCGTGTAATCCGTGATCGTGAGCAGATTCCGCGCGGCCAGCGTAACCGTCGCGCTCTGTCCCCACTTCATGATGCTCTCGGGAACGTTGTACGACAGCGTGATGGAACGCAGACGCCAGAAGTCGGCAGACTCGACCCAGTAGTCGGAGCTGAACCCTTCGCTGGCCGGGTTGACCGTCCGGCTGATCGCGCACCGCGCCCGCTCGAGAGCGGTTACGTCATTCAGCGCGGTGGCGTCACCACGGTATGCGTCGATCATCTTCCCCTGGATCTCGAAGCACGGATGCCACGAGCCACGACGGGCATTCTGGTACCCGGTGTAGTTGGGGAGGAAGTGGCCGAACTGGCCCTCCATGAGCGCGTCGATGGTCAGGTTGTTCCCGATGCTGACGCTGGTGCCCAGTCCGATGAGCCTGTTCGGATACGTCGGCCCGAGGGTGGTGTCGGCAACGAGAATGGGATCGGCGAACTCGTCGGGGTTCATGATGCGGGTTCCGCGAAGCACGGGAACCTGCTCCCCTTCACAGATCTCCGAAAGGAGTCCCACGTAGATGCAACTCTCGGTGTCGGGATCACCATCCACGTCGATGGCCTCCGAGCGGAGGAACGACAGGTTGGCTCGCGCCCGCCACTCGAAGCCCTCGGTGCGGAGCAGCGCGGCCGAAAGCTGCGTCTCCCACCCCCAGTTCTTCAACTCACCGACGTTCTCCGTGCGGTTCTGGAGGAATCCCAGCGAAGCCGGCAGATCCCGGAGGATGAGCGCTTCCATCGTCTGGGCCTGATAGTACGTCAACTCGGCGCCGATGCGTCCCTCGAGCGCCGAAGCATCGAACCCGACCTCGAACTCGCGCGTCCGCTCCGGACCGACGTCGGAGTTACCGGGGTCGCCCGGCGTGAAGCCCGGCTCACCCTCGATTCCGATTCCCGTCCAGGTACGAACGCTGGCGAAGGCGCTGGGCGCCTTTCCGGACTCACCCACGGCGCCGCGGAGCTTGAAGCTCTCGATGGTGCTGGTGGGGAAGAAGTCGTAGTCGGACAGCACCCAGGCGAGGCTCAACTTCGGGTAGAACTGAAGCCCGTAGTCGTCACCGAAGGCGCTGTTTCCGTCCACCCGCATTCCGGCGGTGAGGAAGAGATTGTCGTCCAGGCCGACGAGCTCCTGCAGGAAGAACCCTGCGCTGGTGGAGTTGACCTGGTACTCGGCGCGGTACGTCACCTCGGCGCCGGACGTGATGGTGGGGCGTCCCGGACCGGCGAAGCCCTCCACGTCCAACTCCGTCCACCGGTGCTTGTCCCTGAAGATCTGGCCGCCCCACGACAGGGTCGAGTTGATCCGGTCGGTGATGCTCTTCTCGAACGACCCGGCATAGTCCAGCGACAGCTTGGTGTGCTGCGTCTGCTCGTCCCAGAAGTAGCCGTCGGGCGTGCGGAGACTCCCGAAGGGGCGCGTCGTCTCGTTCTTGACGTTGAGATAGTCCCAACCCACCGAGAAGCGATTGGAGATGGCTTCCGTGGGCTGGAACTGCACCGTGAGACCGCTGATGAAGTGGTCGTTGTGGGTGAACAGCTCGGTGTCGAAGAGATACCCGTTCGTCACGCACGTCTTGTCGGATGGGACATCGATGCAGTCCTCACCCTTACCACCCTTGAGGTAGTTCTGACGGCCGCGGCCCACGTTGAGGAGGAAGCCGTTGGAGTTGTTCCCGTCGGGCACCCAGCGGGTGGCGCGCCGCGTGTACGACGTGTTCAGCGCCACGTCGAGGATCTCGGTGGGAGCAAAGCCCAGGTTGGAGCGGAAGCCCCCGTCACGCGAATTGGCGGTGGGGAGCGTCCCGTCCACGTCGTTGAAGTTACCCGACACGTAGTACGTCACGTCGCCGGATCCGCCACGCACGGACAGCGCGTAGTTCTGGATCGCCCCGAGTTCCTGCCACGTTCCGTCGGCAGGGCAGGTCGGATCCTCGAAGTACAGCGGGTCTCCGAAGGTGGGGTTCGTCGTGCTGGTCTGGATGTTCAGCGAATACATGTACTCCAGATCGCGGCACTTCGTGTACAGATCCGACGGATCGCTGCCGGAATTGGCGAGGAAGGACGCCTGATGATTGAAGCCGGATGCGATCTCGGCCGTCCACATCGGCGCGCCGCTCACGCCCTTCTTCGTGAAGATCTGGATCACGCCCGACGAGGCCTCGGTGCCGTAGAGCGTCGTCGCCGCGGCGCCCTTGATGACCTCGATGCGCTCGATGTCGTCGGCGCTGATGTCCTGCAGCGGACTCGTGGAGGTCCGGGCTCCCCATCCGGAACGCGTGGACTCGTTGAAGATCCGGATCCCGTCGACGTAGATGAGCGGGTCCTTGGTGTTGGAGATCGAGTTGATCCCGCGGATCTTCACGCTGCCGCCGGCTCCGGGCTGACCACTGTTGGTCATGATGGTGACGCCGGGGGCCCGGCCCGCCAGGATGTCCGTCGAGTTCCGGAGGGGGATGTTCTCGATTTCCCGGGAAGTGATGGCGTCGAGGCTGTTTCCGACCTCCTTGGCCCGCACTTCAGCGGCGGTCCCCGTGACCACGATCTCGTCCAGGGAAAGCGCCGTCTCCGTGAGTCGGAAGTCGGCCGTGGCCGTTCCGCCGACCGTGACGGTCACTTCCTGACGCGCGGTCCCGTATCCCAGCATGGTCACCCGGACCATGTGGGTGCCCGCCGGGATGTTGAGGAGCAGGAACCGCCCCTGGCTGTTCGCGAGCCCGCCCATTCCGGTACCTTCGATGGACACCTGCGCTCCATCGATTGGGCGCGAAGACTGCGCGGAAGTCACGGTACCCGTGATCCTCCCCGTGTCCTGCGCCGCCATCGGCTGCACGTTGAACACGCCGAACAGCGTGAGCACACATGCCAGACCGAAGCCCCTACGCACTGTAGCGTACTGGTGCATAGTCTTGCCTCCTGTTGAATCAGGGCGACGATGAGTGACGAAGCCCGACCCCGGTCGCCCGGGGTACGGACATCGCGTGAAATGGCACCACCGCCATCCGCGACACGATGCGCGGACCGCGAGTACCACCAGTTGATCCCACCCAGCCTACTTCCCGGCCGCGCTCCGGTCAATGCCTCCCGGTGACGGGTCGCGGTGGTGCACGGAACCCGCTAGCGCCCGGAAACCGCCACCACCGTCGCGGTGGGACCACCTTCCACCAGCTCGATGACCCTGGGATCGCCCGGACAGGCGATGGGCTGGATCTCACGGCACCCGGGCCCGCCGACCCCGATGGGGTTCCTGTAGGGCCGGAGGATGAACGGGCTCCCCTGGAACATGGGCTCGCCTTCGTCGAAGGCCGGCTCGATGGTGATCACGTGGGACCATTCCGCCTCCCATGTGACCGGGTCCTCCGCGTCGAGATCGAAGGGAACGGTTACGCCGGCGGGCAAGGAGATCCCCAACTGAACAGCCACCCGATCGGTGGTCCACTCCTCGCCCGGCACGTCCTCGACCCCGGCGTTGAGATAGTCCTGGTCTCCGGAATAGGGGCCCGACCCCGTGTCGTCCCGCGCGGTCAGGAGGCTGAGCGGATCCGGCCGGAACTTTCCGTAGGATACCCATACCTCGTCCGATCTTCCGTAGTGGAAGACCGCCCACCCTTCATACGTCCAGGTCGGCATCAACGGTGTGAGCTTGACCTCCCGGGTGCCGTGCTTGTTCAGGTCGGGGCGGAGGGAAAAGAGCCAGAGACCGGCATCCTCGAGGGACGGGTACCGGAGTTCCACGTTGTTGCTCGTGGTGAACAGGGAGTGGGCGCCCGGATCCGTCTCCAGCACGCGCCCGTCGGTGACCGTTCCGATGATGTCGAGTTCCGCGGCGCCCTTGTCGAAGGCGCCTTCCATGAGCACGAACGGAGACGGCGCCGGGTCCACGTCGTTGGGCGGCTCGAGCGTGACGACCACTCCGGTCGGGTGGGAGAACGGAAGGGTGAACCCATGCGCCACGCGCGCGGGCTCCCTACCGGCTCCCGGGAACGAAACCCGGCCCACCGACACGGTGTCCGACGCGCCCGTGATCCATACCTCCAGAGCACCCTCGCCGGCCTGCAGAGGGCGGAGATCCGAGAAGACCACCTCCATGGGGGTCTGCTCGAGCAACTCGGTGGGACCGTCCCCGCAACCCACGAGGCCCCCACCCGCGGCAACCACCAGAATCACCCGGGCGAACAGGCCCGCGCGCCACATCGATCCACGTTCCGACGATCTCATTTCGGTACACCGAGGCCGCTCGGCACGCTGTCGGGCGGCTGGAAGAGGAACCCCACGGGGGTGTCGACGTCCGTGAGCGCGCCGAGGAACGCCACCAACGCGTCGATCTCGGTCACGGACAGGTCCAACGGCTTCACGAGTGAGTCCAGATCGGTGGCGGACACGTAGGGGTGCGCACTCATGGCCATGTTCTTGAACAGAATGACCTCTTCGAGCGTGGCGGCCGTACCCGCGTGGAAATACGGGGGGGTCAGCGTCACTTGACGGAGCGGTGGCGTGCGGAACGAGTAGAGCTTTCCGCCGTGCTCTCCCCAGCCGAAGTCGTCTCCGGGAGTCGTGTCCCGCCCGATGCCTTCCTGCTTCACACCCAGGACGTGCATCGAGAAATCGGACAGGAGCGGGCCCCGGTGACACCCTACGCATCCCGCCTTCCCGATGAACAAGCGCAGTCCCTCCGACTGCGCCGCGGTCAGTGCCTGATCATCCCCGTGAAGGAACAGATCGATGGGCGCGCTCGGCGTGACGAGCTCCCGCATGTACGCGGCGAGGGTACGCCGCAGCGTGGTGGTCGTGATGAGCCTGAGCGGGTCGTCCCCATACACGGACCGGATCTCTGGATAGGCGGCCGCGAACAGATCGACGTACCGCTGGATCGCCCGAAGCCTCGTCAACACCGAATCGAGGGCGACGGCCTTGGGGTACGCCAGACCCCGCAATTCCTTGTCGGCCGTGATGGGGTTCAACGCCTGATCGTCGAGCCCGAAGGCGTTCCCCCCCCAGAACATGGTCCCGTGGATGGTGGGCTCGGGCGACATGCGCCCGTACAGCCCCGTGTTCAGCACGGTGGGGCTGTTGCGCGGCATGGGTCGGAGGGGAGCGGGAGCCGGATCGGTGCGGTCCGGTCCCAGGCCCACGCCACCCGCCCCGGACGGGAACTGGCGCCCGTCCGTGAAGGCGAACCGCGGGAGATGGCACGTGCTGCACGCCAGATCCATGGCTCCGGACAGGATGGGGTCGAAGAAGATGAGCCGGCCCAGCTCGACCTTTTCCAGTCGGTAGGGGTTCTCCTGCGGTCGCACGGGCTCCTGGGGGAGCGGGGCGAGTCCGGCCGCTACCGCCAACTCCCTGAGCGAGGGCTCCTGGTCTCCCGGATCGACGATGGTGTCCCCTCCACAGGAGCCGACCACGAACACACCGACCGCGGAAAGGAGCGGCACCACGATCCGCCATCCCACCCGATACCCCGGAACCACCCTTTTCTCCCTCATCCGGCGAAGTCCACCTCGCCGGCCTGCCCCGCCCCCACCTGAACCGACTGGAACGCAGGAGAGAGAGCGCAGGGGGCCGACACGGGAATCGCCGCGTACACACCCTGAGACAGGTTGGTGGCGGCGAACCGTCCCCTCACGTCGGAGAGGACGGTCACGTCGGCATCCTCACCACCGATGACGCGAATGCTGGCACCCTCCACCGGAACCCCTCCACAGGTGACGTCACCGGTGACGCGGGGCGGAACCAGGCTGACGGTCGCGAAGGCGAGGTCCACCGACTCCCCGCTCAACGTCACCACCCGCTCGACCGGATCGAACACGGTGGCCCGCGGATTGAGGCCCGCCAGTTCCATCCCGGTGAGGCGGGCGGTATACGTCCCCTCGGCAAGACTCTGGAACTGGAACAGGCCCGACGCATCGGTATGGGTCGTCCCCACGACTTCCCCGTTCTGGAGGAGCGCGACGACGAGGCCGGGAACCCCGCTCCCGGTCTTCACGAAGGCCACGACTCCCGACAGGTCGCCTCCCCCTTGGGTCGGATCCACCAGGGTGTCGTCCGATCCGCACGCGCCCAGCATGGAAGCCACGAGAACGATCGAAAGAAGGCTCCCCGCCCCGGAGTTGTGGGTCATCGTTTCCTCTCAGTGTTGGGCTCGTACGCCCTGGTCCGGCCATTCGCCGATTTCGCACTGGTCGTGATCCGTGATGCCGTAGCCGAAGTCACCCTGGCGTGTCGAGATCTTGATGACTCCGCCCGCACCTCCGGTTCCATAGGCCCACCCCCGGCTGGCACCCTTGAGGACCTCCATCGAATATATGTCGATGGGCTTGAAATCTCTAAGCGTCCGCACGCCGTCACCCACCTGGATCCCGTCCACCACGACGATGGGAACGGAAACTCCCTGCGCGGATCGGGTCCGCCCTCTCAGGGAGGCGCCGGCGCCCGGCAAGCCCCCCTGGGGGCCCACCATGTCGGGAGCCACCCGCCTCAGCGCCTCGAGGAGATCCCGTACGTTCATCCGTTCCAGCTCTTCCGCCGAGTAGTAATCTCCCTCCGAGCGCTTGCGAAGCTCCTCGTGGCCCGCCCGCAGACCCACCGGGTCGGGCGGCACGGTGAAGGCCACGCCCTTGATCTCACCCGGAGCCAACTCCACCTCGGCGAAGGTGACGTTGCAGCGCCCCGTGATCAGCGCCACCTGATGAAGTCCGGCGGGCACTCCGGTGAGGGAATACCTGCCCCGCTCGTCGCTGACGACCCGTTCGCCGGTGTCGAACCGGATCTGGACGTTGGGGTAGGGCACGCGGGTGCTCACCTCGACGGTGAACCCTTCGATCACCGTGGGAAGCACGGATGCGTTCACGTCCTGGGCCGCCACCGAGGACGATGAACCGAGGGCGATGATCGCCCCGAGGGAGAGGAGTGCGCGATACGTCACCATGAGTCCTCCTTCCGCAGCGGCCTGCTCGATCTACCTGGCAGTCACTCCGGGCTCGTTGATGGTGGGTACATGGGTCTGTAATACCGGGTCGCCGACGATATGTTTCTGGCACCGAGGCGGTGTTCCTCGTGCCGTCGATGTGCGACGGACCGACAATCGGTATGTTCGTCCGCCGGCACTGCTCACTGACGATAGAAAGGATTCCCTGATGCTCTTTTTCGCCCACTCCGGACTTCGCTACCTGGTTTTCGTCACTGCCGTCGCCACCATCGGATACGCACTTCGCGGTGTGATGACCGGCAGGCCCTACGACAAGAGGATGCGCGTGCTCTCCTCCACCTTCGCCGCGCTCCTGGACCTCGGAATCCTTCTCGGCTTCGGACTTCTCTTCTCGGGCAGGTTCTATCCTCAGTTGGGTGGTCACATGGTGGCCATGATCTTCGCCTCCGTGGTCGCCCACGTCGTCGCGGTGGTTCAGCGTCGCAGGGCACCGGAAGACCGGACCTACCCTCCCCACATCGTGGGCACGGCGGTGGCCGTGGTGATCGTGATCGTGGGAATCATGGCCATCGATCGCCCGATATTCGGGTAACCCGGAATGTCGGAGTCCTGCAGCCTCGCGACCCTCGACGAGCTGGCCGCGGCGCGCCATACCTCCGGCCCCGGCGACCTCGGCCTGGTCATGGGCGGCGGCGGCGCACGCGCCGCGTACCAGGTGGGTTTCCTCAGGTGTCTGGCACAACAATTTCCCGACCTGGAGATCCCGTACATCACCGGAGTCTCGGCCGGTGCCATCAACGCGGCCCTCCTGGCGTCGCATCATGGATCCTTCCTCCAGGCGGTGGACGAGCTCACCCAGCTCTGGAGCCGCCTGACCGTCAAGGACGTGTTCCGCGCCGACGGGATGTCCCTGGCCGGGAACGTGTTCCGGTGGATGTTCCAGCTCGCCTCGGGTGGCGTGAGGCGCGTGCCGCGCGTCCGGGGGTTGGTCGACACGAGTCCGCTGCGTGACTACCTCACCGAGACCCTCCACGCCGTGGACGGAGAGCTCACGGGCATCCAGTACAACCTGGACCGTGGCCGGCTCAAGGCGGTGGCGCTCAGCACGTCCAGCTACACCACCGGTCAGTCCGTGACCTGGATCCAGGGGAACGGGATCCACGAGTGGGAGAGGCCCCTGCGGCGGGCCCGCCGCGCCGTGCTCACGGTGGAGCACATCATGGCCTCGGCCGCCCTCCCGTTGTTCTTCCCGGCGGTGCAACTCGAGAACGGCTGGTACGGAGACGGCGGCATCCGGCTCACGGCGCCGCTCTCGCCGGCGCTTCACCTCGGCGCCCGGCGCGTCCTGGCCATCTCCACCCGGTACGCCCGCACGGACGCCGAGGCCGATCGTCCCAGCGTCGAGGGGTATCCGCCGCCGGCCCAGGTGGTGGGCGTGCTCATGAACTCCATCTTCCTGGATCTGCTGGACCACGACGCGCTCCGGCTGGAGCGGTTGAACCAGCTCATCGGGAAGCTCGGCGAGGAGGACCGCCTGGGCCTCAAGCCGGTGGATCTGCTCATCCTGCGCCCGTCGGTGGATCTCGGACAACTGGCCGGCGAGTACGAGCCCCAACTCCCCAGGGCATTCCGCTTTCTCACGCGGGGCCTGGGCACACAGCAGACACGGAGCCCCGATTTCATCAGCCTGGTGCTCTTCCAGCCGGACTACCTGCGCGCCCTCATCGAGATCGGCGAACGGGACGCCAAGGCCCGCCGGGACGAGGTGGCGGACTTTCTCAACGGATACGGGTGAAGCCTCCCGTCACGGAAGATTCCAGCCGCCGTGGGAAGGCGTGACGACGAAAACAAACAAAGCGGGCCGGTGGCTTGACGCCACCGGCCCGCTTTCCTTCCTGATCCCTACGAGAACTCAGCCGGGAACGACCGGCACGTTGGGATTCGTCTCCTGCTCCGACGGCGGAATGGGGAAACACTTGTCCTGCTGCACGAGGTGCGACCCCGTGAGCGGGTCCGCCCCGGGAACCTCCAGAGGATCGAGATCGCCGGGAGTCGCGTTGGCCTCCCAACGGCGGAGGTCCGGGAGACGACGCGCCTCCAGCCACAGGACGATGGCCCGCTCACGCTTCAGAGCGGTCCACGCCTCGTCGGCGGTGGTGGCCACCGCGTCCGGCACGCCCGCGGCCGCACGCAGTGCGTTGATCACCGTCATCGCGTCGGTCCAGTCTCCGCCCACGTTGTTGAGATAGGCTTCCGCCTGGATCAGGCGCATCTCCGCTCCCGAAGAGAGATTGATGGGAGAGTCGGTTTCCGGATACTTCTGCTGCGGCCACCAGGCTACCCGACCACAGCAACCGATGGCCGCGTCGCCTACCTCCGTGGTCTCCATGAAGGGGACACGGGGGTCGGCGGTGGCCCGATAGTAGGCATCCACCCAGGTGTTCCACTGGGTATGGGCCTTGTACGGCTCCGCGTAGCTGGCGTACTGGATACGGTTCCGTTGGTCGTTCTCGCCGAGCTCGAAGTACGGAAGAACGTGCTTGAAGCCGTCGGCCACCGTGGCGGCGTCCGCCGCCGCCGCCGCCCACTGCCCGAGATCGGCCAGCACCGACGCGCGCCCCGCCATGGCGGCGGTCGCGACGTCACCGGAGCCCGCCTGGGCCGCCTTGGTGAACCAGCCCTCCGCGCGGTCCAGGAAGACCGTGCTCGCTTCCGGCGCTCCACCATCGATCACCGCTTCACAGTAGGTCTCGCCCAGCAGACGGTTGGCGTAACCCGCCCAGAGGTAGGCTTCGGAGAGGAGTGCGGTGCTGGCGCCTCCTTCTTCCATCCGCCGGATGCCGTCCTCGGCGAACCAGCGAGCCCTCTGGGCCTCGTTCCAGTGGACGTTCAGGTCCCGGTCGGTCGCATCCAGGACCCCGTTCTGCCAGAAGACGGTGATCCCGAAGCTCCCCGTGGAACCCGACGGATGGATCTCCCGCGCCACGGCGGCGCTGGTATACCCGATCCAGTTGGTCGCCTGTGCCAGGGCCCGACCCATCCCCGACACGACGGCGGGATACGCCTCTTCCCTGTCCAGGAACTCGTCCTGCACCGGACCGGGGTTGGTCACGTTGGTGTCGCATGAGGCCAGGGCCAGCATCGTGACACCGTACACGGCCAGCTTGCTCAGAGTGTTCACGGACGCCCTCTCCATTCCGGATATCATTCTGGTATTCGTCATGATCGCGCCTCCTAGAAGACCAGCCGCAACGATGCGGTGAAGGTGGCTGGGGGAGGAACGTGCTCGAGGAGGCCCCGAACCGACTCGTCGTACCCGGAGTTGCCGCCCATCTCGGGCTCGAACACCGGGAAGTCCTTGTTGACCCACTTCCACATGTTGCGCCCGGAAACGGTGAGCGTCGCCCGGCTCGCCCCCGGGATCACGCCGTCGGGGATGGGGGCCTGGAGGGTGAGCTCCCTGAGCTTGAAGAAGTCGGACGGATAGATGAAGTAGTCACCCCGGATGGTGCCGATATCCAGGCACCGTGCCCGATCCATGGCGGTCACGGCGTCACGCCCCTGCGTCTCGTTGAGCGAATACGCTTCGTAACACCCGGGCCAGATCACCGACCGGCGCACGGCGTTGTACGCCGCGCCGTCGGAGATGTAGTGTCCGCCCTGGTACTCTCCGCGTGCGGTCAGGCTGACTCCCGCGGGCAGCCCCACGGTTACGAATCCCTGGATGATGTGTGTGGGCTGGTTCGGCCCGTAGTCACACTCCGACTCGATGACGGGCTCCGCCAGCGCGTCGGGGTTGGTGACGCAATATCCGCGAATGACCGGAATGGGCTGGCCTTCGTCCACCCATCCGTAGTTCCCGATGGAGAACGCGGGCACCTCATCCGGAAGATCCACCACCTCGGACGAGTTCGTGGAGAGCGAACCTCCGATATCGAGCTGCCAAGACTCCGACTGCACCGCCGCGAAGCTCGCGACGATCTCCATTCCCTTGTTCGAGAGCTCACCCACGTTGGCCAACTGCGACGACAGGAATCCCAACGAAGGGATCTGCCGGACGTTGAAGAGGGCGTCGGTGGTCTTCTGCAGATAATAGGTGACGTCCAGCGAGAGCCGGCTGTCGACGAAGGAGCCGTCGAATCCGAACTCCAGCTCGGACGTCCGCTCCGGACCGATCTGGTCGTTCCCCACGTTGAGCGGAAGGAAGGCGGGATCGCCGCCCCACCCCGCGGGGCTGTACGTCCGCACCTTGTCGAACGCCCCGGGTGCCCGGCCCGACTGGCCCCAGGCCGCCCGCAGCTTCATCTGCCCCCATCCGTCGTTCCAGAAGTCCTCGTCCGACACGACGTACGAGGCACTCACCTTGGGGTAGGCTTCCAGTCCGAGCGCCTCACCGAAGGCGCTGTTTCCGTCCACCCGCACACCGGCGGTGATGAAGTACTTGTTGTTGATGTCCAGGAGATTCTGGACGAAGAAGCCCGCGTTGATCACGCGCTGGCGGGCCTCGAAGCCCAACGTGGTTCCCGCCGAAGACACCGTGGGCTCACCGGGACCGGGAAAATCCTGTCCGTAGGCCGACGTGCTCTCCACCTGCGTGCTGATGCTCTGTCCGCCCCACGAGAAGCTGGACCGCATCCCTTCACCGAACTTGAAGTCGTACGTCCCGACGTAGTCGAGGGTCACGTTCTGGTACTCGACCCGCTGGTCGGACAGGATTCCGTCCTGGGCGCGCACGAATCCGAAGGGCCGGAGGTTGCGCAGATTCACCTGCGAGAGATCGTACCCGGTGGTGAGGCGATTCGTGAAGTTCGAAGTCGGGCTGTACGTAGCCGTGATCCCCGTCACCAGGTGGTTGATCTTGGTGGTGATCTCCTGGTTCAGGAACGGATCGATGGCCTCCCGGGTCTCGTCACCGAGGTAGTTCCGGTCACGTCGGAACGCGTTGAGGGTCAGGCCGTGGGCGTTGTTCCCCGCGGCCGTGTTCTCGATGCGGTTCTGCGTGAAGGACGTGTTCCACTGAAGCTGGAGGTTGGTGAGCGGGGTGAAGGTGAAGTTCCCCCGGATCACGCCCTTCTCCTCCATGTCGTTGGGAAGCACGCCCTCGTTGTCGTCCCAGTTTCCGGAGACGAAGTACTGGAGCGCCTCGCCACCCCCCGCCACTGAAAGAGAGTACTTCTGGCGCCACGCGTTTCTGAGCCAGGGGTCGATGTAGAGGTACTCGGGGCGTCCACCGGACGCGGACTGACACGTCCCCACACCCAGCGCCTCGGACTTGGCCAGCTCGGAGGGCGGGCATACGTCGGCGCTGGGGCCGAAGGGAAGCTCCCATGCCACTCCCTGGTCGATCTGCGCCGTCCACCGGGCCTGTCCGGTGTGTCCGCGCTTGGTGAAGATCTGGATCACGCCGGCGGCGGCCTCGGTACCGTACAGCGTGGTCGCGGCGGCTCCCTTGAGAACCTCGATCCTCTCGATGTCGCTGGGATGGATGTCGTTGAGGGGGCTCACGATGTCGTTGGAGCTCCGCCCGGCGTACCCCACCGGCGGGACGTTCTTGGCGTACCCGTCGGACCGGATCCGCACCCCGTCGATGTAGATGATGGGCTGGTTGCTCATGGATACGGACACGTTCCCGCGAAGGCGGATCTGCGCGCCGCTACCGGCCATGCCGCTGCTCTGGAGCACCGTCATCCCCGCCACCCGACCCTGCAGGATGGCGTCGGTGCTCACGGCGGGCTCGGGCAGGTCGGCCAGGTTCACCTGCGAGATGCTGTTCCCGATCTCCCGCCGGCGAGCCGCCCCGGCCGTACCGGTGACCACGAGCTCGTCGAGGGCGAGAGCCTGCGTGGAGAGGGTGAAGTCCACCTGCGAGGTGCCCCCCGAGGTGACCGTCACGTCCTGGGTGACCATCTCGTATCCGATGCGCTCGGCGCGGATCTGGTAGGTCCCCGCCGGAACGTTCAGAATCAGGAAGCGGCCGTTCTGGGCGGACAACGTGCCCAGCGACGTATCGAGCAGGTATACCTGCACCGAGTTCACGGGTTGCATGGTTCCAGCTTCGGAAACCATCCCGGTGATCGTCCCGTTCTGGGCCGACGCCGGCGCCGCGCCGAACGTGGCGAGAACGAGCCAGCACCCGAACATCCAACGGAACGGAGTTCGCTTCCTCTTCCCCTCAGAGGAGCCTGACAACACGGATTCCATGGATCCCTCCCTGTGATGTAAACAGCACCCACCCCGGTCGGATGGGCACAACCGCGCCCCACGGGTCGTGCGACCGGCCTGGGCCACAATAGGAAGTCGCACCGCCGGGTGTCAAACCGACTTCGGACCCGGCGGGCCGCTTCCGTCCGAAGAATCGAGCGGCTAGGGTGTCACGACGGGAATCGTGATTTCCGCCGTCATCGTGCCCTGAGCGACGTCCTCCACGGTGGCGACCACCGTGTAGCTTCCGGGAGCGAGGAACACGTGGTCCCGTCTGGCGGACATGGACTGCGCGCCGGAGGCCGCCACGGTGTCGGCGACGCCGTCTCCGTAGGCGATGATCGCCCGGGACAGCACGCTGCCCCACGCGGCCACGGTGAACTCCACGGTCTGATCCACCGTGGCGGAAGTCGGCACCGACGTAAGCTCGACCCGGAGAGGCCCACCGCCCTCGTACGTGATGTCCGAGCACCCGGCGAGTACGACCAGCACCCCGACGACGAATGGATTCACGCCTCTCATCATCCCACTCCTTCTATCTTTCTGCGGCTTCCGCGTGGCTCGAAGAAGGTATGATAGCCCGCCCGGGCCGAGTGACGCACCCCACACCGGCCCGCGCATGACACCAAACGGCTTGCCGGGTGGTATCCATGAGAGGCGCTCAGGTCCGGAGAGGGAGGTCCCCATGAAGCGTTGCCCAGCAGGACGGATGACCGCGATGGTGCTATTGACCGCGCCCGCCACCTTCCTGGCCGCCGCGGAAGCGGTGTCACAGACCGAACCCGGCACGATCAGCGGAACGGTCGTCTCGGCGGATCGCGGGCTCCCCATCGCCGGGGCCGTGGTGGCGCTGGACGCCGGCATTCGCACCGCGTCCGACTCCACGGGAGCCTTCTCGGTCCAGGCGCCCTCCGGCGGGTACCGCGTCGCGGCCATCGCTCCGGGATGCCACGTGGGCATCGGCACCGTGGAGGTCCGCGCGGGCACGGAGACCCGGGTGCGGATCGCCGTCCCCCTTCCGCCCGACGCGGAGTCCCTCCTGGAGGCATGGGAGCTGCGGACCCGGTCGCTGGGCGAGTCCGTTCGCGTCGTGGACGAGGCGCAGATCCGCCGGCGCCGCATCCAGAGCGTCGCCGACGCCGTGCGCCTGGTGGCTCCGGACATGATCGGGCGGGAGTCGGCCCAGGCGGGCGGACGGCAGGAGCTGCTCAATCGCGGCGCTCCCACCGTCGCGGGGCCCCGAGCCCCCCTCGTGGTGGTGGACGGCTTGCGGCTTCCCCAGGGCGGCCACGACATCCTGAGCACCATCGATCCGGGAGACATCGCGCGCATCGAGGTGGCCAGGGGCGCCACGGGAGGCTGGATCTACGGCAGCCAGGCCGCCAACGGAATCATCCGGATCACCACGAAGGACGCACGCAGCGGCTTCGACCGGCAAACCCCCGCCGCCGCGTGCTCCTTCACCTTCCCACGGTGAAGATCGACCGGATCATCCCCGAAAGGTCGAAGGAGAAGGAGGGGACCACCGCTTCGCCCGGAGGCACCCCGGGCTGGTTCGGATTCGAGCCACCCGGACCGAACAGCCGATCCACCGTGATGTAGGCGAGGAGTCCGGCCGCGGCGGCGGCGGTCAGGTACGTCTTGCCCCGGTCCAGTTGCTTCAACTCCACGTCGATGACCCCCGACCGGGCCACCTGGACCCTCTGATTGAGGGTGGTCACGCGGTTCCCCCGCAGCTCCGAGTGGACGGGCACCAGGAGCAACACGGAGTCGGCGGCCGACTCCACCACGCGTCCCTCGATGGCCCGGGTGTCGTTGGCCAGGAAGTCCGACACCCGGGCCGCCTCGACGGGGGCCAGGCGCAGACGCACTTCCTCCGGCGGGGAGATCTCGCCGACCTCACCTGGAACGTAGGTGTAGCATCCGGACATGGTCACGACCGAGCACAGGACGAGTCTCCAGCTTCCAGCCATTTGCGCCTCCACCGCGGGATCATCCGTCGGAGAGTCCCGTTCAAGGGCTCTCTTCCCAGACCCGATGATAAAGGACGTCGCGGCCGAGAGACAGGCACGCGGTCCCGTCGCGACCTCCCGAAGCGCGACACGGACATATTACCTTGATGATACGGACGTACATCGTCCGTGCACCGCCGAGACGGCCTCCACCCTCAGGAGCCTTTCATGACGCACCCCGATAAAGCCTCCGCCCGCGCCTCCGAGAGCGAGGCCCGCGAAGTCGCCGAAGCAGCCCGCGAGCAGGACTGGGAGAACCGCAGCTTCGGCCGCGCCCTCTACGAAGGCCGCTTCGACCTGGGTCTGGTCCACCCCCACCCCCGGCCCGACCCGGAGGAGCAGGAACGCGCCCGCGGCTTCCTGGAGAAGCTGGAGGTCTTCGCCCGCGAGAACATCGACGGCGACGCCATCGACCGGGAAGGACACGTCCCCCAGGAGGTGCTGGACGGGCTGGCGAAGCTGGGCGCCTTCGGGATCAAGATCCCCCGCAAGTACGGCGGGCTGGAGTTGTCGCAGCTCTCGTACAACCGTGCCCTGGCCATCGTGGCGTCCCGCTGCGGCTCCACCGGGGCCTACCTCTCGGCCCACCAGTCCATCGGGGTGCCGGGGCCCATCATGATGTTCGGGACCGACCAGCAGAAGGAGGAATACCTCCCCCGCCTGGCGCGTGGCGAGTTGTCGGCCTTCGCCCTCACCGAGCCCGAGGTGGGCTCCGATCCGGCGAACATGGCCACCACCGCCGTCCTCTCGGAGGACGGGTCCCACTGGATCCTCAACGGCGAGAAGCTGTGGACCACCAACGGGCCCCGGGCGGACATCATCATCGTCATGGCCCGCACGCCGGCTCCGGAAGGCTCCAAGCGGCGCCCCATCAGCGCCTTCGTGGTGGAGACGAAGTGGGAAGGCGTGGAGACGGTCCACGACTGCTCCTTCATGGGATTGAAGGGACTCTCCAACGGAGTGCTCCGCTTCACCAACGTGAAACTCCCGCGCACCAGCCTGGTCTGGGACGAAGGGAAGGGGCTCAAACTCGCCCTCATCACCCTCAACACGGGCCGCCTGGCGCTGCCCGCGTTCTGCGCCGCCGCCGGGAAGGGGTGCGTGGAGATGTCCCGCCAGTGGGCCGCGGCGCGCGTGCAGTGGGGGCTCCCGGTCGGGAAGCACGACGCCATCGCCCAGATGCTGGGGAGCATGGCCGCCACGACCTTCGCCCTCGAGGCGGTCACCGAGCTCACCGCCGGGATGGCCGACGCCAAGACCTTCGACATCCGCCTGGAGGCCGCCATCGCCAAGATGTGGGCCACGGAGGTGGGGTGGGATATCGTCAACGACGCGGTCCAGATCCGCGGCGGACGGGGGTACGAGACCCACGACTCCCTGAAGAACCGCGGAGAGGAGTCCTACCCGGTGGAGCGCTACCTCCGGGACATGCGCATCAACACCATCTTCGAGGGCTCCTCGGAGATCATGCGCCTCTTCATCGCGCGGGAGGCGGTGGACACCCACCTCTCCGTCGCCGGCGACCTGGTGAACCCGAAGGCCCCCATGGGGAAGAGGCTGTCCGCCCTGGTGCGGGCCGGGCTCCACTACGCCTGGTGGTACCCCACACGCTTCCTGGGATGGAGCGTCTGGCCCCGCTACGCCGAGTTCGGCGCGCTGGCCGGCCACCTCCGCTTCGTGGAGCGCACGTCACGGCGGCTGGCTCGGGGAACCTTCCACGCCATGGTGCGCTTCGGACCGCGCCTGGAGAAGCGCCAGGCGGTGCTGGGGCGCATCGTGGACATCGGCGCGGAGCTCTTCGTGATGACGTCCTGCGTGGTCCGCGCCCGGATGCTCCTGGACGAGGGGCGCGACGGCAAGTCCGCGGAGGCCCTGGCCGACCTCTACTGCCGGCGGGCCCGTTCGCGGATCCGGCACCTCTTCCGCGAGCTCTTCCGCAACGAAGACACCGCCACGTACCGGGTGGCCCAGTCCCTCATGAAGGGCGACTTCGCCTGGTTGGAGAAGGGGGTCGTGCCGCTGGACGAATACGAGGTTCCTAGAACCACCCCTTCTTCCTGAACGCGAACACCATCCCGGCGGCCAGCGCCAGCATCACCGCCCAGAGCGCCGGGTAGGCCCACGCCCACTCGAGCTCGGGCATGTGCCGGAAGTTCATCCCGTAGACGCCCACCAGGAACGTCAGCGGGATGAACACGGTGGCCATGATGGTGAGCACCTTCATCACCTCGTTGGTGCGGAAGCTCACGTTGGACAGGTAGAGGTCCACCATCCCCGAGACCACGTCGCGGAGCGCCTCCACGGTGTCCATGACCTGCACCGAGTGGTCGTGGACGTCCCGCAGGAACACCTTCGTGGGAGCTCCGAAGATGGGGACGTCGGACCTCTGCAGCATCCCCAGGAGGTCGCGCACGGGCCAGATGGCGCGCCGCAGCGCGATGAGTTCCCGCTTGAGCTCGTGGAGACGGTGCATGATCCCCTGATCCGGAGCATCCAGGACCGCCTCCTCCAGCTCCTCGGTGAGGTGGCCGACCCCCTCGAGGGCGGAGAAATAGTGGTCCACCACCGCGTCCAGCAGCGCGTACGTCAGGTAGTCCGCCCCGGATTTCCGGATCAACCCGCGCCCCGTGCGCGCCCGCTCGCGGACCCGCTCGAACACGTCACCCTGCCGTTCCTGGAAGGTGAAGACGTATCCGGGGCCCAGGACGATGCTCACCTGCTCTTCCCTCACCTGAGCCACCGTGGCGTCCCACCGGAGCATGGGCATCACCACGTACACGCAATCCTCGTATTCCTCGACCTTGGCCCGCTGTCCCACGGAGACGATGTCTTCCAGGAGGAGGCGGTGCCACCCCATCCGCCGGCCGATCTTCTCCACCACGTCGGTGTCGTGAAGGCCGTCGACGTTCACCCAGGTGACCGCGTCCGAGTCGAGCAGGGCGAGGCATTCATCCACGTTCTCCGGCGACGCCTCCGCCAGGGACTCGACGCCGTAGCGGATCACATGGAAGCGAACCTCCTCCATGTGCTTCGGACCGGTGTGGACCAGCGTCCCGGGCGCGCTGCCGGGAGTCTTGGTCACGCGGCGGACCAGCCGCCCCATGACGCGGAGTTGACGAAGCGGATTCATGGGTACCTCGGCGATGAAGGAACGCAACCCCGCCACCCTGCTACCTCCGGACCACCTGCTCGGGGACCACCTGCTCGGAAACTGCTTCGTCGCGGGCGGCCAGGTGATCGTGGAACTGGCGGCGATACAACCGGCGATACACCTCGCTGCGCTCGAGAAGCTCGGCGTGGCACCCCTGGTCCACGATCTCTCCGCCGTCCAGCACCAGGATCCGGTCCGCCCGGATCACGGTGGACAGCCTGTGGGCGATGACCAGCGTGGTCCTCCCCTCCATGAGGTGCTCCAGGGCGTCCTGCACCAGCGCTTCGCTCTCCGCGTCCAGACTGCTCGACGCCTCGTCGAGGACGAGGATGCGAGGCCTGCTGAGCATTACCCGGGCGATGGCGATGCGTTGCCTCTGCCCCGCGCTGAGGGTGACCCCACGCTCTCCCACCGTCTGCTCGTACCCGTCGGGGAATCCCGAGATGAAGGCGTGGGCGTGGGCCGCGCGCGCCGCCGCTTCGATCTCCCCCTGCGTCGCGTCGGCATCCCCGTAGCGCAGGTTGTCCGCTACCGTGCCGGCGAAGAGCATGGGCTCCTGGGGCACGAGGCCGATGGAGCGGCGCAGCGACTCGAGCGCGACCTCCCGCACGTCGATCCCGTCCACCAGCACGGCGCCGTCCTCCACCTCGAAGAAGCGGGGGATGAGCGACGCCAGCGTGCTCTTCCCGGCGCCCGAGCTCCCCACCAGGGCCACCGTCTCGCCCGCCCGGAGCTCCAGGTCGATTCCCGCCAGGACCAGGGGGAGCTCCGGTCCGTACCGGAAGGTGACCCCGCGGTACGAGACCTCCCCGCGCACCGGGTCGGGAAGGGGAACGGGGTGCTCGGGATCCCGCAACTCCGGCGCATGGCCCAGGACCTCGAAGATCCGCTCCGCCGCGCCGGCGGCCTCCTGCAGGTTGCTCCAGAACCCCGCCAGGGAGGTGATGGCGCCCGCGATGGTCACGGCGTACAGGAGGAAGGCCACCAGGGTGCCCGGGCTGAGCTGTCCGGCCAGCACGAGACGTCCCCCCTCCCAGAGCACCATGACGATGGCTCCGAAGGCGGCGAAGGTCACCACGCCCGTGAGCGCGGCCCGGGCCACGGCGCGGCGCAGCCCCTCGTCGCGGGTGGCGTTCACCTCGTCCCGGAAGTGGCGGGCCTCCCACCCTTCCCGGGTGAAGCTCTGCACCGTGGTGATCTGGGTGAACACCTGCTCGGCCCGGGCCACCGCGCCCGCCAGGCGATCCTGGATCCCCGTGCTGAGCTTGCGCACCCTGCGTCCGAAGAGCCACGCCACCACGATGGCCACCGGGATGACGGTGAGCGTCACCAGGGTCAGGCGGGGGTTGGTGGCGGTGATGAGCGCCATGGCGCCCAACAGGAAGATCCCCTGGCGCAACAACTCCGGGATCCCGAAGCGCATCACGTTCTGGATGAGCCCCACGTCGGAGGCGAGGCGGGAGCTGAGCTCCCCCACCCGGCGCCGGGCGAAGTACCCCGGCGGCTGGCGGACCAGGGACTCGAAGACGTCGTTGCGCAGATCCGCCACCACCCGCTCCGACACGGACGCGGTGAGGTAGCTCTGGGCGAAGTTGATGGCCGCCTGCACCACGAAGAGGGCGAGCAACCCCATGGCGATGCGGTTCAGGAGCCGGGAATCGCCGGCGAGGAAGGCGGCGTCCAGGAGCTCGCGCACCACCAGGGGGAACGCCAGCCCCACCAGCGTGCTGAGCACGAGGAACACCCCGGCCACTGCCAGGTACCCGGCGTAGGGCCGCACCAACGGTTTCAGACGCCCGAGAAACCGCGACGTCGGGGAAGGATCGAGGCGTGGCTGTTCCATATCCGGGGAGGCTCGGTAACTTGGCCGGGAAGGACCGGGAAACATAACCGCGGAACGCGGCCCAGAAACCACCAACGAGAGACGGAAGATGGATTCGCTTCACCCCAGAGCGTTCACCGTTACGGTCGTATGGACCCTGGTCCTCCTGTATCTGGGGAGCGTGGTCCATGCCACCGAGTCCAGCCTGGCGTGCCCCGACTGGCCCACCTGCTTCGGAACCCTGGTGCCCGAGATGAGCGGAGGGGTCTTCTGGGAACACCTCCACCGGCTGGTGGCGGGCGGCCTCCTCCTGATGTGGGGGCTCGCCACCTACCTGGCCCGCAAGGAGACCCGCGACCGTCCCTGGATCTTCCGCTGGTGCCTGGCCGGCATCGTCCTCCTCCTGGTGCAGTCCGTCTTCGGCGGCCTCACGGTGCTCTTCAAGCTCCCCGACCTCGTGTCCACCTCCCACCTCTCCCTCGCCCTCCTCTTCCTGGTGGCCGCCACCGTGCTGGCGTCGGCCACGGGGTGGTCGGGCGTCACGGACGCGGAAGAGTCCGCCGGTGTGGACCCGGGGCTCCTGCGGCGGGCCGCCACCTGGGGATCCGCGTCCGCCGTGCTGGTGTTCGTCCAGTCGGTGCTGGGCGGACTGGTGCGCCACACCGACGCGGGGATGGCCTGCCCGGACGCGCCGCTCTGCCAGGGCGCCTGGATCCCGCCGCTGGACAACGGCCTGGTCGCGCTCCACTTCACGCACCGCGTGGTGGGCGTCGCCGCGGCGGTGATGATCGTGGCCTTCGCCGCGTGGGCCCATCGGACACGTGCACCCCACGTGGTGCGGAGCATGTCGGCGTGGGCCTCCATCCTGACCCTGATCCAGGTGGCGCTGGGGTTCATCTCGGTCCTGGGCGGACTCGCCGTGATCCCCGTGTCGCTCCACACCCTGGTGGCCGCGAGCCTCCTGGTGGTGCTGGTGCACGTGACCACCGCCGCCCGCGCCCGCAGCACGACGGGCGGAGCCTGACGCCGAAGTGGACCGTGCCCTGATCGGAGACTCGCTGGCGCTGGTCAACGCCAGCCTCAACGCCGTGAGCGCCGTGGCGCTGCTCACGGGATATTTCTTCATTCGCCGGCGGCGGGTGTCGGCGCACCGCCGGTCCATGCTCACGGCGCTGTCGGCGTCCGGGGCGTTCCTGGTGTTCTACCTGACCAGGGTCGCGTTCACCGGCACCCACACCTTCGCCGGAACCGGCGTGGCCAAGACCGTCTACCTCGCCATCCTCTTCTCGCACATGGTGTTGGCGGTGGCGCTGGTGCCTCTGGTGCTCCGCCTCCTCCACCTGGCGAACGGGAAGCGCTTCCACGCCCACGCCCGACTGGCCCGTTGGACGTTCCCCGTCTGGGTGTACGTCTCCGTGACGGGGTTGGTGGTGTACCTCCTTCTCTACCAGATCTTCGGATACGCGTGAGCCGGGGTTTCGCGTGAGCCGGCATCCCTGGCTCGGGTACGCCGAGGCCGTGGTGGCGGCGTCGCTGTGGGGATCCTCGGGGATCTTCAGCGTGCACCTGTTCCGCATGGGACTCCCACCGCAGAGCGTGGCCATCCTCCGCCCGGCGCTGGGCGTGGCGTTCCTCCTCTGCTTCTTCCTGGCGAGGAACCCGGGCGTGCTGAAGGTGTCGCGACGGGACCTCGCCTGGCTGGTCGTGGTGGGAGGGCTCGCGGTGGGGGTGTTCCAGTTCGCCTACCAGGCCTCCACCGACGCGGTGGGGGTCCCCACCACGGTGGCGCTCATCTACCTCGCCCCGGTCATCGTGGTCTTCTCGTCGGGGCCGCTCCTGGGTGAGTGGCCCAGCCTCGCGCGGGTGTTCTGGGCGTGCCTCACGGTGGCCGGAGTCTGGCTGACGGTGATCGGAGCGGGCGACGTCACCTCGGCGTTCGGGACGTCGGGTCTGACCTGGGGGATCCTGGCCGGCGCCAGCTACGCCGGCTACACCCTGTTCGGACGGTACGCGACTCCCCGGTGGGGACCGGCGGCGCCGGCGGTCTACAGCCTGGCGGCGGCGTGCGTCCTCCTGGCGGTGGCCATCCCCGCCACCGGCCAGGAGATCATCCTCCCCGCGACGGGCCGCGCCTGGGGTGTCCTCGCCCTCTTCGCGTTCCTCACCATCGCGGTGGCCCAGTTCCTCTTCTTCGACGCACTGGGACGCATCCAGGCCAGTCGCGCGTCCACCGTGGCGGCGGTGGAGCCGGTGGTGGCCGCCATCCTGGCCACCCTCCTGGTGGGTCAGGGGCTTTCACCCCTGGGCTGGCTCGGGATCGCCGTGGTGGTGGCGGGGGTGGTGGGCGTGGGCCTCAGAGGGAGTTGAAGGAGACCTCCACCTCGGCTCCTCCGTCGGGCACGTTGCGGATCTCGAGCTTCCCACCCATCTCCTCGACGATGGTGCGGGCGTGGGGGAGTCCGAGGCCGAGACCTTCCGTCGACGTCGAATAGAACGGGTCGAAAGCCCGCTTGAACGCCTCCTCGGTGAACCCGGGGCCACGGTCACGCACGCACACCGCCGCCCGGCCGCCGTCCTGGGTCACCGCCACCGTCACCACTCCGCCGCCGCCGAAACGGCCGGCGTTGTGGAGCACCAGGTAGAGGGCGTCCATGAAGGCGGCGGAGGCCACCTTGGCGCGCACCGGGTGGCCCGGCGTCTGCATGCGCACCGACACCCCCTGGTCGCCGGCGAATTCGCGCGTCACCTGCTGCGTGAGCTGCACCAGATCTCCACCCTCCACGCGAATGGACGGCTTGGCCAGGAAGAACTCCACGTCCTCCAGGGCTCCCACGGCGCGGGCGATCCGCTCGCGCAACTCGGCCAGATCCGCGTCGGACCCCGCCTCGGAGAGCGGCTTGCGCACCACCTGGTCCAGGTACACGCCCACGCGTTCCAGGGCCTCCTGGAGCGCCCGGGCCCGCTCGGTGTGCCTCGGAGCCCAGCCGGACTCGAGGGCGTCACGCAACGCCGACTCCCCGGATCCCGGGGCCCCGGCGTCGGGCAAACCGCCACGCGCCACGGCCGCCGCCACGGACCGCATCCGCTCCTCGCAGAGCGCACCCGCGCCACCCGACCCCTCTTTCCGCCCTGCCCCGCGCCCCAGCATGAAGCCCACGATGCCGAGAACGATCCCGACGGCCACGGTGATCCCTGTCTCCATTTCACTTCCTCTGAGTGTTCCTCTCCGACGCGCCCCGCCACTGCAAGATGTTGGCACGACGCCACCCCGCAGGCAATGACATCCCCCACCGACGCGCTCCTCGACCCCGCCGAGGCGTTGTCCGACAGCACCCTGCCCGCTATCCTCGCCGCACCATGGTACGAATGACGCGACTCCAGAGACTCCTCCTCGCGGGGGGAGACCCGGACAACCCCGGTCCCCAGGCCCTCTGGGACCTCTTCCACACCATGCGCCGCATCGCGGTGGTGGGGATGTCGCGAGACCCCCAGAAGGCCGCTCGCCGGGTTCCGTCGTACCTGGCCGCCCGGGGGTTCGAGATCCTCCCGGTGAACCCGTACGCCGAGCGGATCCTGGGCCGGCCCGTCCACCCGGCCCTGGAAGACGTCCCCCGACCGGTGGACCTGGTGATCATCTTCCGCCCCACGGGGGAGGCGGGTGGCTTCGTCCGCGCCGCCACGCATCACCCCGACGAGCCGGCCATCTGGCTCCAGGAGGGGATCTTCGCCCACCCGGAGATCGCGGAGGCGCGCGCCCTGGGTCGGGTCGCCATCCAGGACCTCTGCGCCTACACGGTGCACCGCGCGCTGGAACACCCGGAGTAGCCGGGGTGGCTCAGCCGCCCAACGCCTCCGCCACCCGTTCGGCGTGCCCTTCGGCCTTCACGTCCCGCCACGCCTCGAGCACCGTGCCGTTCTCGTCGATGAGGAAGGTGCTCCGTTCCACACCCATGTAGTTCCGGCCGTACATGCTCTTCTCCTTCCACACGCCGTAGAGCTCGCAGACCGTCTTCTCCTCGTCGGCCAGGAGGGGGAAGTTCAGCCCGAACTTCTCCCTGAACCGCCGGTGGGAGTCCACCGAGTCGGGCGACACCCCCAGGATCACCGCGTCGATCCCCTGGAACCGGGGGAGCGAGTCCCGGAAGTCGCACGCCTGGACCGTGCACCCCGAGGTGTCGTCCTTGGGGTAGAAGTACAGCACGACCTTCCGCCCCCGCAGCCCGGAAAGCGTCACGTCCTCGCCCCCGTCCGTGGGGAGGGTGAAGTCGGGCGCCGAAGAACCCTTCTCTACCATGCCCATCTTCTCCGTCATGCCTCCACCGAATCGTCCACGATCCCTTCCCAGCGGCACAGGTCGTGGCCCCGGCTCTGGCACCGGGTGTGGGTGACCTTCGCCGCGCGGCCCGCCGTGAGCTCCAGCACCCCCTGGGCGAGGCCGGCCAGGAGGAAGCAGGCGTCGCCGCCGGGATCGCTCTCGATGAAGAGGAGCGACCGGCCCTCGATGACGAATCCCCCTCGCGCGAAGGCGCCCACCCGCCGGCCGAAGAGCTTCCGCAGCACGCCCGCCACGCGCCGGCGGGCCACGGCGTACATCACCCGGCGGGGAAGGACGCGCGAAAGCGAGCGGCCGTTCTTCCCCCCCGCCAGCACGCGGCCCGCTTCGAAGAAGATGTCCTCGCCGTCGGGACGGCGGAGCACCAGGCGGAACAGGTCTCCGATCTCGTCGTCGGAGAGGCGGTGGCCCCGCTTCACGTCGGCCCGGTAGGAGCGGATCTGCCGCTCCACCACGTCGCTCAGCCCCAGGCGCCGGGGCATGGTGACCGTGGGGTCCTCGTCTTCCATGAGCTCCTGGGGGATGTCCTGGTCCCGCAGCGTTTCGAGAAGGCGTAGAGCGACCACGGCCCGCACCCTGTTCTTCCCCGCCACCGGCGTTGAGGACGCTTCCATAGGCTCCCTGGAATCCCTGGAAAAGAGGTCGACTGTGCTTCGAAGCGATGCAATGTCACTTCATCGGGCGCCGCATGCAACGCGAATCGGCCCCGCGCGCCCGGTCACGGCACCCCAGACGGCTCTCCCACCCGGTCCGGGATTTCACGAGTTCCCTCGAATGGCCGTGACACCCTGGATGCGCCACACTAGCTTGCATACATGAAGCGATACCCGGCCTTCGACCCCCCCGAATACCTCGCATGGACGCCCGACGAGAACCTCGCGGCGGAGTACGTACGCCGGGTGGAGAGCGATCCCCAGCGGGCGCCCCTGGTGGCGGCCCTCTCGCAGGACGATCTCCTCTCCATCTATCGCGACCTCCTGCGCACGCGGCTCCACGACATCGGCCTGAAGCGGTGGGTACGGACGGGCGTGATCTCCAAGGCGTGGCTGGGCACCGGCGAAGAAGCGGTGACCGTGGGGTCCGTGCGGGCGCTGGACCGGGAGCACGACATGGTGAGCCCCATGATCCGCAACGCGGGCGCGCTCCACATGATGGGGATGCCCCTGTCCGACATGTTCCGCGGATACCTGGCCAGCGAGGACTCCCCCAGCCGCGGACGGGATCTCCACATCGGGAACATGGAGAAGGGGATCATCCAGCCCATCAGCCACATGGGCACCAGCGTCACCGTGGTGGCGGGGGTGGCCCTGGCATTCCGCAACCGCGACGAGCGCCGGGTGGCCATGACGTGGATCGGAGACGGCGCCACCAAGACCGCCGCCTGCCACGAGGGGATGAACCTGGCCGCCGTGCAGTCCGTCCCCGCCGTGTTCGTGATCCAGAACAACCAGGTGGCGCTGGGCACCCGGGTGGAGCAGCACTCCCGCGGAGACCTGGCGGCCTGGCCGGCCATGTACGGCATCCCGTCGTGGTCGTGTGACGGGAACAACGTCCTGGACGTGTACGCGGCCACCTCGTTGGCCGTGGACCTCTGCCGGGAAGGCGCCGGACCGGCCTGCGTGGTCGCCGACACCTTCCGCATGGGGGGCCACGCCACCCACGACGAGCGGGAGGCTCGCGCGGCGTTCGCGCCCGATCTCTTCGCGAGTTGGGGGCGCCGGGACCCCATCGGACTCTTCGAGAGCTATCTGGAAGGGAAGGGGGTGACCCCCGCCATGATGGAGGAGGTGGAGGACGCCGCCGTGGCGGAAATGGACGCCGCCGCGACGGAAGCGCTCGCCTCCAAGGACCGCACTCCGAGCCCGGAGTCGGCCCTGTACGACGGAATCTCGGAAGGTGGCGTCCTCGTAGGGCTGGAGCGACGTCTCACATAGGACGGGAAAAGTGCCGCAGATCCGCATTTCCTGCGAAAAATCCGCACCGAGCCGGGAGAAATCCATGAGCCGCCCTTGAACCCGACCCCCCCTTCCGGCATCTTTCGAATCCAAACGAGAATGATTCTCAGCGGACTGCACCAGGCAAGACATGGTCAACGTCAATCCGGAAAAACTCAAGGAACTCCTTGGTAACCAACCACTTGGCGAACTCTCCGACGAGGAGTTGGTAAGCGCCCACCTGGTGGGCAGGCCGGGAGCGTTCCAGGAACTCTACGACCGGTACCGCGACCGTCTCATCCACTTCATCACGCGGAAGACCGGCGACGCCGATCGCGCCCAGGATCTGGTGCAGGAGGCCTTCATCCGCGTCACGCGGCACCTCCATCGGTTCGACACCTCGAAGAAGTTCTCCACGTGGGTCTACACCATCGCGAGCAACCTCTCCAAGAACGAGCTGCGGAACCGGTCGCGGAGCCCGCTGGTCCTCTTCCAGCGCCTCACCGGCGGTTGGGAAGACGATCACCGGCCCATCCAGTTCGAAGACACCAGCATGCGCCCCGACGACCTCTTCCGGAAGCGGTATCTGCGGAATCTCGTCGAGGAGATGGTGAGCGAATTGCCCGAGCATCATCAGCTCGTGTTCCGCCTCCGTGAGCTGGAGGGGAAGAGCTACGAGGAGATCGCGGAGATCACCGGAGTGAACCTCGGCACCGTGAAGAGCCGCCTCCACCGCGCCCGCAACTCCTTCGCCCAGCGCATCGAGCCGTTCCTCAACTAGTCTCCCCCCGGCTCCGATCCCCCATGTTCGAAGAGCTTCGAGACGCATTCCGACAGGCCATGGCCAACTTCCGTGAGGAGTTGAACCGGGAGGACGTGCCGGAGGCCGTGGACCGCCTCCTGGTGGGGATGAAGAACGAGGTGGCGGACACCAAGGCGCGGATTTCGGCGCTGGAGGCCGAGATCCGGCACACTCTCCTGGCCTCGCAGAAGGCTTCCGCCGAGATCGAGACGTGCCTGCGCCGGGAAGCCCGCGCCAACCAGATCGGCGACGAAGAGACCGCCCGCGTCGCCCGGGAGTACCACGACAAGTACGTCCGCCAGCGGGATGTCCACGAAGGCAAGGCCCGCGCCCTCCGGGAGGAGAAGGAGTTCCTGGAAGGAGAAGTGGACTCCATGCTGGACAAGGTTCGCGAGGCCCAGGTGCGTCGGGACTCGCTGGCCGCCAGCGTCGGAAGGACCGGGGCGCGAGACTCCATCGGCTCGGCCGACGACCTCTTCAGCGAGCTGGACCGCATGGCAGAGAAGATCGGCGAGGAGGAACGCCGGGCGGACGCGGCGGCCGACCTGGACGCCCGCCTGGCCGAGTTGAAGAACCGGGTGGCCGAAGACGGCTGACACCCGATTCGGGCGCTCCTCTGGTCACCGGCGGAGTCTCCCGGTAGATTTTTCCCGACCTGTCCTTCGGGACATCGAAACCACGCTGGAACCCGGCGGGGCCGGAAATGCAGAACTGGATCGGAATCGGAATCTGGATCGTCATGGGAGCCGTCATCGGCCTCACCATGAAGGCCTTCGTCAAGCTCCCGGCGGAGACGCCCGGACACACGCCCGTGCTCGTGGCCCTGGGGGCCTTCGCCGCCGTCATCGGCGGGATGCTGGGCGTGGGGATCTTCCATCTCTACGAGCCCCTGGCCCTGAGCGCCGGCGGAATGGGAACGGCCGCGGGGTTCGCCGCGCTCATGACCTTCGTCTACCGCTGGGGCGTCCGTAACCTGATCTGACGGATCAGGCAGGTCGCTCCCCCTCCTCCACGGGTCGGCCGGGGAGCGCGGCTCCGGGTCGGCCGGAACCAGCAGGCCACACAGACATGTCCGAAGTCCTTTCGTTCGTCGACGCGAACCTCGCCCGCTTTCGCGCGGAGCTGTACGACTTCCTCCGCATCCCCTCCATCAGCGCCAAGAGCGAGCACGACGGGGACACCCGCCGCGCCGCCGAGTGGCTCTCCGACGCCCTGGCACGGGCGGGGCTGACCTCGGAGGTCATCGACACCCCCGGACACCCCATCGTGCTGGGCGAATGGCGGGGCGCCGGCCCCGACGCCCCCACCGTGCTCATCTACGGGCACTACGACGTCCAGCCCCCCGAGCCGCTGGACGAGTGGGAGTCGCCCCCCTTCGAGCCCACCGAGCGCGACGGGAGGGTGTATGCCCGGGGATCGGCGGACGACAAAGGGCAGCTCTACATGCACGTGAAGGCGCTGGAGGCCCACCTCCAGGCCGCGGGAAGCCTCCCCATCAACGTGGTGGTCCTGGCGGAGGGAGAGGAGGAGGTGGGATCGGTGAACCTGGTCCCCTTCGTGGAGGCCAACGCCGGGCGGCTGGCGTGCGACTCGGTGATCATCTCCGACTCCAACATGTACGCCGAGGGGATGCCCTCGGTGCTCTTCTCCCTGCGGGGGCTGGCGTACTTCGAGATCCACGTGAAGGGAGCGCGCAGCGACCTCCACTCGGGGCAGTTCGGCGGGACGGTGGCCAACCCGGGGAACGCCCTGGCGACCATCATCGCCTCGCTGAAGGACGCCGACGGGCGCATCACCATCGACGGCTTCTACGACGACGTGTTGGAGTGGGACGAAGAAACGCGGAACCAGATCCGCTCCCTCCCCTTCGATGCAGAGGAGTACCGCAAGGAGTTGAAGGTCCCCGCCCTGTCCGGCGAGAAGGGGTGGACCCCCCTGGAGCAGCTCTGGATCCGCCCCACCTGCGACGTGAACGGGATCCTGTGCGGGTACACCGGGGAGGGCGCCAAGACCGTGCTCCCCAACAAGGCCATGGCCAAGGTGAGCTTCCGCCTGGTTCCGGGGCAGAGCCCCGAGAAGGTGAAGACGCTCCTGGAAGCGCACCTGGAGAAGGTGGCCCCCCCGGGGGTGACGGTGGAGCTGGTGGAGCTCCACGGCGGGCGCCCGTGGAAGGCCAAGGTGGAGGGGAAACTGGTGGAGGCCGCCTCCAGCGCCCTCGAGGCCGCGTTCGGCACCCCCGCCGTCCTCCAGGGCGAGGGCGGCTCCATCCCCATCGTGGTGGACTTCGAGGAGAAGCTCAAGGCCTCGGCGCTCCTGGTGGGGTTCGGCCTCCCCGGGTGCAACCTCCACGCCCCCAACGAGTGGTTCGCCCTCGACGCCTACGAGAAGGGGATCGGAGCGCTGGTGCGGCTGTATGGGGGGTTGGGGTAGGAGCGGAGGGGCTCCACCCGCTCCACCCGCTCCACCCGGGCCGGGGGGTCCGACCGGGCCGGCCGGCGCGACCCACCCCGGCCGCGCGCCCCGCCCTGCCCGCTAGAAGGGGAGCCCGTCGTCCTCGTCGGAGAAGGCCGGCGGCTCGTTGAAGGGCTCGTCGGGACCCAGGGGAGGCGGTCCGTCCTGGGGCTGATCCCGGGCGACCTTCCAGGCCTTCACGTCGGTGTACCAGCGTCCATTGTGCTCACGGCTCTGGATGTCGATGTGCACCGTGAGGCGTTCCCCCGCCTGGACGGCGAACTGGTCGATCTTGTCGCCCCACGTCACGATGCAGACCTGCTTGGGATAATCCCCGCCGATCTCCAGGATGAACTCCTGCTTCCGCCACGGGCCGTTACGGCCTTCGCCGGACTGCTCGGGAAGAATGTCTCCAACGGTGCCGGTGATGGTCAGGTCCATTTCTCTTCGGGGTCAGGGGGCGATGAAGGGGGATGAAAGGTAGGGCGATACCGCGGCCGTCGGGAGGGGGAGGTGGGAGGCGCGGCCCTGCGTCTCCATCCGACCGCCGGTCCGACGAGGATGGTGGTGGCCTGGGACGGTCGTTCCCTCGCCGCTCGGAAGAAACCGCTTGCCCAGCGGCCCGCGATGGCCCCACCATATCGGAGACTCGACCTGACCCGTCCTCTCCAGGGGGTCCTCATGCGACGTCTCCTCGCACGGCTCCGCGCGCTCGGTACAGAGCTGCAACGCAGACGTGTGCACAGGGTCGCTGGACTCTACGCGGTCACGCTCTTCGTCATCCTGCAGCTTGCCGACGTCACGTTCGAACCACTGGGTATCTCGAGCCTCTGGCTGGCGGTCCTGGTGGTCGCGGGAACGTCGGCCTTTCCCGTGGCCCTGATCCTCGCATGGATCTTCGACATCACCGAAGACGGTCTTCGTCAGGCAGCGCCCGGGTCCATCGCGGACACGCTCGGAAGAACGCCGGCTCGTCGGGTCGTCACCGTCCTGGGGGTAGCCACCGTGAGCGTGGTGTCGGGGTGGGGCGCCTGGCAGGTCACGAGCCCGGGAGGGTCCATGGTCCCCGGTACTCCGATGGTGGACGCGGCGATTCCCGATCTGGATCCACGCAGGATCGCGGTCCTCTACCTGGACGATCACAGTGAAGATGGAAGCCTCGGCCACCTTGCCGCGGAGTTGACCGAAGGACTCCTCCACGAGCTGGGAACCGTGGACGGCCTCCAGGTGGCATCGCGCAACGCGGTGAAGCCGTACCGATACAACGCGGTCTCCTTGGATTCCATCGTCCGTGTGCTCCGGGCGGGAAGCCTCGTGGAGGGGAGCGTCACCCGAGCGGGCGACCGGGTTCGGGCCACCGTGCAGTTGATCGACGGCGCTACGCTGAGCCATCTCGGTAGTCACGTGGTGGAAGGAAGCCTCGCCGATCCGTTCGCCTTCCAGGACTCGCTGACCTTCTACGTGGCACGCACGCTGCGACAGCGCCTGGGCCGGGAAATCCGGGTGCGTTCGGCACGGGCGGGCACGGACGACGCGGAAGCGTGGACGGCGTTCGCCCGGGGCCGGGACGAACTCGATGAATACGAGCGCTACCGGGACGGCGACAAGGAAGCCGCGCACGAGGCGCTGCTGCGGGCGGACTCCCTCTTTCGTCTGGCCCTGGACCGCGATCCAGACTGGGAGTCACCTCTCCTTCAGCGGGCCGTGGCCCTGGGGCGGTTGGCCGCGCTTCATGGACCGCTGCCGGGAGCGCTGGATCCTGAACGGGCGGCCCGGGCGGATTCCATCCTCGCCGAGGCGCTGGAGCGGAACCCGGGCTCGGAGTCGGCGCTGGCTTTCCGTGGCTGGCTCAGGGCGCGCCTGGCCCGGACTCCCGGCGTCCCCGACGCGCCCGAGTTGATCGCCGGCGCCGAGGAAGATCTCAGGGCCGCCCTGTCCATCGATAGCAACATCGCCAACGCATGGTGGACGCTGAGCGAAGTGCTGGTGCGGCAGGCACGCTTCCTGGAGGCCGTCGAGGCGGCCGAGCACGCCCTCGACGCCGACGCGTTTCTCGAGGTCGAGGAGCAGGCTCTCTTCAGCCTCCAGTACAGCATCTCACAGCTCGGCCCACGCGACGACGCCATCCGCCTCTGCGACGAAGGGCGCCGGCGTTTTCCCCTGAATACGAACTTCGTGGCATGCCGATTCGTCATCCTGGGCTCCTACCCTCAGGCCCAGCCCGACGTGGCCCACGCCCGCGCTCTCCTGGACTCCCTCGTGGCGGCGAGCCCGGCCGGTGATCGGGAGACCTGGCGGACGTACGGGACCGTGTGGCTCGCGCGGGTCCTCGCTCGCTCCGGTGACGCCGACGGCGCTCGGGCGATGTTGGACCAGGTGCGCGAGCCCGGACGCACGCCCCCCGCCCTCGCCTACGACGAAGCCCACGTCCAGTTGCTCCTGGGCGACCGCGAGGAAGCCGTCAGGCTACTCGCGTCGTACCTCACCATCGACCCCGACACCGCCTTCATCCGGAAGGATTGGTGGTTCGAGGGGCTGAGGGACTTCGAGCCCTTCCAGGACCTGGTGGGACCGGGCAGGAAGAACGACGGAGGCGAGGCCTGAGGTCCGGCGCCCTACGGTCCCTCTTCGAGGCCGTGCTGGATCGTGTCCTGCTACTGACCCGGGTCGTCGATGATCACGATCTTGGGATCGAGCGAGAGCCACGCATCGCCAGGGGCCGAAACCCAGACCCAGTATTTGTACTCTCCCTCCGCGGCGTCGGGACTGATGGGGCCCTGGTGCGCACCCGGGTCAGAGGAAAACGCGACCCGGTTGCTCTTGAACGGGCTGGCACCGGCGAATCCCACGATCCACCGCCGGTCACCCAAGGATGAATCCGCGGCCCACGCGATCACGGGAGACTGGTTCCGGTTACGGACCTCCAATCGGTCCTGGCTCACGTACACGTTCCCGGCGTCGTCCACGCCGATCACGATGGTCGCGTGTACGGCGGTGGCCGTAGTCGCTTCGGGGGGTTGTCCCTCCTCCCCGGGAGAGCACGCCTGAAAGGAGATCAGGGTGGGCAGCGCGAGCATGAGAGTGAGATGCCTACGCATGACGTCCTCCTTCTCAATGAGGGGGTCTCGGTCTATATAGTGCCCTGGCCTCGACTTGAACAGCGTGACGTGGCGGCCGTCAGGCACCCGTGGCTCGGGGCTTGCTCTCGTTCGACGCATGGAGAACGGGAGTCGGCCTCGGCCACAGCAGACGGCGCTCGAGTAGGCTGTACTCGACCTCCTGTCGCATGTCATCCCTCACTCGGAAGAAATCGACGATGGCGGACCGGGACACGGCACCGCCGGATCGGATCTTGCAGCATGGCACCAGAAAGCCGGACTGGACAGGGAGGCGGCGATGAAGGGGTGGCTGAGGCGCGTCAGGGGGGCGGTGGGAATGGGGCTGAGCTGGGCCGTGGGGTGGGCGCTGGTCGGACTCGGGATCGAGTTGATCCACAACGTCTGGCCGAATCCCGTCGGGGCGCTCGTGGATATCTGGCCGGCGGTGCTGGCGTATCCCGCGTTCCTGGGCGGGCTGGTGTTCTCCACGGTGCTCGGGATCGCCGGGCGCCGGCGCAGCTTCGGCGAGTTGTCGCTCTCCCGTTTCGCGGCGTGGGGAGCGTTCGGAGGCCTCCTTCTCGGACTGTTCCCGGCCGCCCTGGTGGCCATGGGGACGGCGACCGTCGCCGAGGGCGTCGCGGTGGTCGGTGCCCTCACCCTCCTGAGCGCGGCCTCGGCATCCGGATCACTGGCGCTGGCCAGGATGGCGGAAGGAGAAGACTCGTCTCGCACCGCCGCGGAACTCCCCGCGGGGGACCGCAGCTGAACCGGAGGGCGCGGGCTCCTCGGCGGTGGGCCACGGTGATCGACGCCCTGTCCCGAAGCCTATCCGCCGGGGAGCCCGTTGGGAAACGTCCCCTTCGCCATGACCGTCCATGGGTCGGGAGATCCGATCTTTCCGACGGCGATGGTGTCCCCGCCCCAGAACGCGAGTCCAATCCCGTCCGGACACCGGAACCGACTCTCCGCCGGGCGCGGTCGTGCTCACCGCCCGACCCTGCCCCCCCTCAGGTATACCGCTCCGGGTCTACGCTGGGGGGTGCCGTCGCCGTGGGCGCGTTGACCGTTCCCTTCCACGTCTTGTATCCGTAGCCCCGATCCGCGTCGAGATTCCAGTCGGTGAAGGCGAGGTCTCGCGCCCCCGCCGGCGCGCCGCCGTTCGCGGCGGTGCCGATCATCCACTCCGTGAGCCCGACGGCGTTGCCGATGCGCGCGCCGGCCAGTTGAAGAGCCCGGGTGGCTTCCGGCGTCGGGGCCTGGGCATACGCGACCAGCGCCCTGAAGTCCATGGGAGCCCCGGAGATGAAGTCTTCCGGCGACACCGCCGTGGTCGGCTCGAACGGGTCCGCCGCGGTCCCGGGGTCTTCCACCGCGAGAGAGGGGCACACGAGATGACTTTGTGAGGGTCCCTTGAGGCGAGGGAACTTGAACGCGGTGCCACACGACAACGTCGGCGCGATGAGGTGCGCGCCATGGCTCGAGTGGAGATCGTCGGGCTCGGGAAGCGAGAACCCGTGCAGGGCGAGGGTGGACCGACAGCTCTGGTACAGGCTGAAGAGCAGGAGCTGGGTACCGTACAGGATCGCGAGCAGCACCGTGATGGGGATGGCGGCGAGCGTCGCCAGGATCAGGTCGATGAGATCGAGCGCGGTCTCGGCGAGCCACTGCATCAGTTCGCCCAGGTAGCCCATCCACCCACTCAGCTCGTCCATGAACCCCTCGTAGCAATCGCTGGAGCTCTCCGTGAGGCCGAAGGAAAGGATGTCCCCCCATCCGCACGACTCCGACGGACTCGAAGGTGGGGAGGGAGGAGGCTCCAGGAGGTCGTCGAGCGCGTGCGCCAGGACGTCGAGGACCCCGCTGAACGGCTCCGTCGGATGCTTCACGTACATCCGCTCCATCACGGAAAGGACCTCGTGGAGTGACTCGAACGACTGGCGGACATGACGCTGGGTCGGGAACCCGTCCCCCCCGAGGCGCCGCGGCTGGGTCCCGGCGTACGTTCGCCGCATGGCGTTCACGATGAGATCCACGACTTCCGTGGGAAGCCGGGACGGTTCGGGAAGCTCGAGCGCGCGGAGCAGCGACGCGTTGGCGCTCTGGCCGTAGTGGTGGTCGAAGGCCCACGTGTCCATGAAGTTCTCGACCGTGACGTGGCGCTGCACGTTGAGGCGGTACGGCGCCCCGACCACCTGATTCACGTACGCGTGTCCGAGCACGTCCGTGGCCACGTGCGAGAGGTATCCGTACGCGTACGCCTTCTGCCGTGGACTGGTGGCGAGTTCCACCAGCGACCGGGCGTAGGCGCCCGTGCGCCGGTAGTGGAGCGTGTCGAACCAGGACCACTCCCGTTCCGGTCGATTGAGTTGGGCTCCGGGCCGGAACTGGTTGAAGAAGAGCTCGCTCACCGACGGCATCCGGGCCGCCTCCGTCATGACGTCGAAGCCGTCCACCACACCCGCGAACAACCCGGTGGCCAGCGTCGTCCGGAAGAGTGCCGCGGTATCGCGGGCGCGCTCGACCAACTGCCGCACCAGCTCGACTGTATCGTCTCCGAGCGTCTCCAGAGCGGCCTCCACCGGCTCTCCCACCGCGTCGCCCACCTGTCGGATGGGCTCCATCACCTGGTCGTACAGGGAGACGACCTCCTTCATGTTCGAATAGAAGCGGTAGAGCTTGTCGACCTCCGCGGAGTCCGGGGCCCAGAAGAAGAGATCCGGCCCGATGGCCCCCAGCCTCCCGATCCCACGCTCGCGCACGAGTTGCGCGGCGGCGGCGCGGATGTCCGCGTTCCGGCTCTCCAGGAGATTCCGCGTCGCCTCGGAGAGGACGTGATGGTGTATCCCGTATTTCGGCATGGGTCCTATCCCCTCCACTCTGCCCAATTGATACTTCCGATGCGTCGCGCCTGGTCGTACGTGATCATCTCCTTCCTGGGGTCCAGCACCGGATCGTAGACGACCATCAGGGCCACGCCGTTGGTCAGACGATCGAGACGCCAGGGAAGGAGGACCTCTCTCTTCTCGCCGGCCTGGAGGGTGATGGCGCGCTTCCCCCGGAGGGTGTAGCTGGGAAGGTGATGGCCCCATGCCTGGCCCGGCGTCCAGAATCCCTCGTAGATCTCGGTGTAGCACGTCCACGACGGGCCGTTCCCCTGGTTCTCCACGAAGAAGGCGAGCTCGCCGTCCTCGTGGGGCCCGATGGCCGCCATCTGGCGGGTGATCGAGCCGCGCGACATGCCGCGCAGATCGATGGTGAGGAAGGGGTGGGGAGCTCTGGCGAACCGCTCGGGGTCCCGGCCACTCTCCCGCTTTCTCCACAACGGCTGGCTCAGCTTCCTCCACCGCTGCAGAGGATCTTCCTGGGGATCCGCGAGGCGTCGGAAGTCGACCTGGCCGGACGCGGCTGCGGTGAACACCGTGGCCAGGCTCATCAACGCATCCCGCCTGGACATATCGACCATATGCGCCTCCTGGGGGGAGGGCCTCAGGTCTTCGCTCGACAACCCGCGTGAACGCAGCCTACGTGGTCGAGAGGGAGGCCGCAAGGAGGCGCCGGGATCGCCGGCCCGGCGGCTACCCTCAGCCGTCTCCGACCGGGCTCGCCGATCCCTGGCGGATCTTCCAGACGCCGGCCTCCCTGCCGAGCGTCAGGGTCATGCGGAGCGGAAGGCTCCCGGCCTCTCCGCCGGCCACGAACCCGAGGCGCGTGTGATACGTGATCACCGCCATGGCGGTGGTCAACTGCACGTCGACGTCCGACGGCTCGCTGAAGGTGATGTCATCCACCTGGGCCCAGTCCTGCTCCTGGTGTTTGACCAGAAACTCCGACCGTCCCCGCTGCATCTCGGACAGACTCGTTCCGTAGAACGTCATCGTCGAATCCTCCGAGATCAGACGTCCCAGACGGGCACTGTCTTCGGCCGCGAACGCGACGTGGAAGCTGTCCACCATCGCGTACACGCTTTCGACCGTCGGCTGCTCCGAATCGGGCGGGAGGGTCGTACACGCGACGAAGAAGGCGAGGACGGCGGCGGTGATCCGTGAGGTCGAGCGCATGGTTTCCGTCGTGGGAGGGTGTGGAGGGTCGGGTCGTCGAGGGCTTGTGATGCTACGACAACGTGGTCGTCCTATCTCTGGACCACCGTCTTTCCGATCGGGGCCAGGGAGATCCCCGCGAGCTTCAGATGTTGGATGCCGAAGGGGATGCCGATGATGGTCAGGCAGCACGCGGCCGCGGACAGCACATGACCGATGGCCAGCCACCATCCCGCGACCAGAAGCCAGACGACGTTCCCCAGGGTCCCGAGGACGCCGGTTCCGATGTCCGTCTGCCCGGTGAGGTCCCTCCGGCTCACCGCGTCCCGCCCGAAGGGAAAGAAGGTGAACTGACCGATCACGAAGCACGCCCTCCCCCAGGGAATGCCGACGATGGACACGAAGGCGATCAGGCCCACGAACCACCACGCCAACCCCATGAAGACTCCCCCGAACACGAACCAGATCAGGTTCCCGATGGCTCGCACGGATTCCTCCTTTCGTTGAGTTGCGCGAGAACGGCTCCGAAGATCGACGCTCGAGAAGGAAGAGGATCCGTCCTCGGGTGCGACGATGGTGCATGATCGGATACACGTTCGCAACCAGGTTCACGAGGGAATCCTCCCGTGCCCCACCGTCAGCCGCCCCCGAAGCGGATCATGGTCATCGCCGGAGCGGCGTTGATCAGGGAATGGAGAACGACGCAGGCGGCGAGGTTGCCCCGATTCAGCGCGTACAGCGTCCCGAGGATGAGTCCGCCGGGCACCCCGTTGCCGAGAGCCGCGCTCCATGCCGCACCCCAGTCTCCGGCGCTGGGCCATTGGGGGTTGAAGTAGGCGTAGGGCACGTGATAGACACCGAAGAGGAGCGCCACGGCCAGCACCGCGAGCCACCGGGAGCGGAAGAGCGCCTCCAGGCGGGTCTGGAGGAATCCTCGAAAGAAGAACTCTTCCGTGAAGCCGGCCAGGACCATCATCAACACGAACGTCAGGGGGAACATCCAGAGCGCCCGCCCCGTCGCGATCAGCTCCTGGATCTGGGCGGCGTGTCCCCCCATCGTGGCCTGGAAGGCCGTGATGAGGGCGCCGGCGAGGAGCGCCCACCCCACCCCGGTCCTCAGGTTGCCCCACCGGATCCCCAGGGTGGCCAGGGCGGTGGCGACGCGGCGTTCGCCGGATCCGACGGTCGCGACGGCGACCACGAACGGAAGGAGGACCAGCGTCACCCAATGGGCCCACTCGCTCTCCTGCCGCCAGAAGAGGTAGGCGAGGTAGGCGGCGAAGTAGCCCAGCGCCAGCCAGCCGTCGCGCGAGGACAGGGAATCGCTGGGTCGGGCGATGGAGTTCATGGACGGATCCCCGTGGGGGCGAGTCGGGTCTGGATGCCGACCCCTACGTGTGGACGGTGCCCGGGGTGTCAGAGGCTTCGTACCTCCGGTCGGTCGTGAGCGCATGGAACGAGGGGGCGGCGGCCAGATCGGCGAGGGTGGGGTCCTTCCGACCGACTCCCGCCTCGGCCCACCCGCGCGCAGCCTACGGGCTCGCCACTCGATAGCGGACCACGCTTTCCACGCCCCGGGGGTCGCGCTCCAATGAGATC
>Ga0224501_10000253_pt1 | contig 48033 bp, 30 predicted proteins | sample SF_Oct11_sed_USG_4_FD_169105 | JGI IMG/M metagenome (GOLD analysis project Ga0224501, IMG submission 169105) | Sediment microbial communities from San Francisco Bay, California, United States - SF_Oct11_sed_USGS_8_1 | ecosystem: Environmental > Aquatic > Marine > Sediment | place: USA... | reverse complement strand
CCACCAGAAGCGGTACTTCATGTCCGCCGCGCCCCATCCGTAGTACGTCTCGGGGTTGGGGGAGATGTCGCGGGTCTGCTTGGTGCGGTGGTCGTAGCGGGTGATGAAGTGGTGGTCTCCGGCGTACACGATGTTCGGGTCGTCGGTGCGCACGGCGATGTACCCGTCCTCACCGCCCCCCACGGTGTACCAGTCCTCCAGGGTGTTGGCGCCGAAGTCGGAGCGCGACGGCACCGAGATGCTGGTGTTGTCCTGCTGCGACCCATACAGGCGGTAGGGGAACCCGTTGTCCACCGCCACGTGGTAGAGCTGGGCCGTGGGCTGGTTCATGATGCTGCTCCACGACCGCCCCCCGTTGTACGTGACGGTGGCGCCGCCGTCGTTGGCTTCCACCATCCGCAGGGGATCGGAGGGGTCGATCCAGAGGTCGTGGTTGTCTCCGTGGGGGATGGCGACCTGCTCGAAGGTGGTCCCTCCATCGGTGGACTTCCAGAAGCGCACGTTGAGCACGTAGACGGTGTTGGCGTCCTGCGGATCCGCGAAGATGTGGTGGTAGTACCAGGGGCGCTGCGTCAGGTCGGCGTCCTCGTTGACGCGCGCCCAGGTGTCGCCGCCGTCGTCGGAGCGGAACACGCCCTTCTTCCCCAGCTCCGCGTCGATGATGGCCCACACCCGATTCGGCATGACGGGAGACACGGTGATGCCGATACGCCCCTTCAGCCCGTCGGGGAGCCCGGGGTTGTCGGTGAGCTCCGTCCAGCTGTCGCCGCCGTCGGTGGACTTGAAGAGCCCCGTCCCCGGCCCGGCGCTGGTGAAGCCCCAGGGGTAGCGGCGGAGCTGGAGGAGCGAGGCGTAGATCACGTCGGGGTCCGACGGATCCAGGACGAGGTCGATGGCGCCGGTCTCGTCGTCACGGTACAGGATCTTCTGCCAGCTGCGCCCGCCGTCGCGGGTGCGGTAGACCCCCCGGTCGGGGTGGGGTCCCCACGGCGTCCCCAGCGCGGCCACGTACGCCACGTCGGGGTTGGTGGGATGGACGCGCACGCGGGCGATCTGGCTGGTGGTCTCGAGCCCCAGGTGGGTCCACGTCTCCCCGCCGTCCAGCGACTTGTAGATGCCGTCGCCGATGGAGGCGTTCCCGCGGATGCACGCCTCGCCCATCCCCACGTAGACGGTTCCCGGAGAGGAGGCCGCCACCGCGATGGCGCCCACCGATCCGGTGTTGAAGTACCCGTCCGAGACGTTGCTCCAGTTGATCCCGCCGTCCTCCGTCTTCCAGACGCCGCCGCCGGCGGTTCCCTGGTAGTAGGTGTGCTGCTGGTCCGGGTGTCCGGCCACCGCCAGGACGCGTCCACCCCGGGTCGGGCCCACCATGCGCCACGACACCAGGTCCAGGTAGGAGGGATCCACGCTCTGGGCGCTCAGCGCGTCGGGAGCCTGGAGGAGGAGGAAGAGCACGGAGAGAAAGCCGAACTTCACCGAAGGACCGCGCATGGCGCACAACTCCGCAGGGGTGGTTCCGATATCGCCGGGGCAGGTGCGGACAGGGTGGGGGCGGAGAGCGCTTCTGGCAAGCGTTCGGGCCGTCGGCTGGGCCGTGGGATGGGGCCGTGCGATGGGGCGTTGGGATGGGCCGCGGGGCGGGGAGCCGCGTGCCCCGCGCCTATGGGTGGAGGGCGCCGAGCCGTTCCCGCACCAGCTCCCGGAGTTCCGGAGGGTGGAGGATCTCCGCGTCGGGACCGTACTGGAGCACCCGCGCGAGGAGCCACTGGGGATCCGCCACGGGGTGGGACGCCACGACGCTCCCGTCCCCGGCTTCGGTGAGCCGCACGCCGTCGTAGTGGGCGCGCTCCCGGATCCAGCGCGCCACCCGCGAGGAGTACCGCACCCTGGCCTCCGCCGCTCCCGGAGCGAAGAAGATCCGCCCGCCGTCCACGTAGCGCGTGGCGTCGAAGCTCTCGGGGACGGTGAACGGGGTGGACTCGAGGCGCGCGGCCAGGACCCGGTCCGTGCGGAAGACGCGGACGTCGGATCGGGTGGTGCAGTAGGCCACCACGTACCAGAAGCCCTCGCCCATGGCCATGGTGTAGGGGTGGATGATCCGCTCCTCGGTGCCCTCTCCGCCCGGCTTAAGGTACACGATGGCGCAGCTCCGCCGCTCGCGGGCGCCGGTCATGAGCTCCTCCCGCACCCCCGACGGATCGGGGCGGTGGTCGTCGATGCGGATGGTGTCCGGGTCCGGGCCGGCGGAGCGCCGTCCCAGGTGCTTCTCGGCGCGTTCCAGGAGCGCGCTCCGGTCCTCCTGCACCTGGAGCTGCGAGGCGGACGCGCCGCCCCGCAGGGCCAGGGCCAGGCACAGCGTCTCCAGCGCGCTCAGGCGCGGCGGACGGGTGAACCCCCCGTCGATGACCACCCGGACCCGGTCCGCGTCGATGAGGATCTGGATGTCGTCGGGCCAGGCGCCGGGGTGGTAGTAGACGCGGTCGGTCACTTCCCCCAGGTCGGCCACCAGTTGCGCCACGGTGGTGTCCAGGCGGTGCGCCAGCTCGTCCAGGCGGGCGCCCCCGGGACGGGCCGCGGCCGGGAGGACGTAGAGGAGCCTTTGCAGCTTCTCTCCGGCGGTGATGCGCTCAGGCACGGGATCCGTCCTCGTACAACCCCCTCACCTGGCCGACCATCCCTTCCCACGCGGCGCGCAGCTCCGGAGGGTCGGTCACCACGGCCTCGCCGCCCTGGCTCAACACCCAGCGCAGGAAGGGATGCCTGCGCCGCACCTGGAAGGCCCGGATCTGGCTCCCGTCCTGTCGGGCCTTCACGAAGGCTCCGTGGCGTCCGGTCTCGGCCCAGAGACAGTGGGGAAAGCGGAAGAGGACGTGGGCTTCCACCTCTTCTTCGTCGCCGCCCTTGAGCTCCCAGGCCTCCCGTCCGGCGTAGGCCGCAAGGTCGAAGTCCTCGGGAATCTCGTAGTCGGGGGTGCCCGGCCGGGACGCTTCGGCCTCCGCGTGGGCGATCCTCCCCGCGCGGAACATGCGCACGTCGTCCCGGTCGTCGTCGTGCCCCACCAGGTACCAGCGGCCGTGCTGGAAGAGGAGCCCGTAGGGACGCACCGTGCGGCGGGCCTCGCGGTCGGCCGCCATGGCCCGGTAGTGGAAGCGCACGATCTTGCGCCCCCGCAGGGCGCCGCTCAGGACGTCCATCGTATCCGTGGTGGCCAGCGCCTCCGGGTCCTCGGCGTACACCACCGGCGTGTCGGACAGGACGTCGGGGTTGAGGTCGAACGCCAGCTTGCGGAAGGCGGAGCGCGCCTCGCGGTGCAGCGGGAATCCGGGGACCCGCGAGAGGTGCACCAACCCCTCCAGGGCGGCGCCGGCTTCCTCCGGGGTCAGGTCGAACGTCGCCGCCGCCGGGGAGCGGCCGCCCCGGGGCTGCTCCTCCCTGCTCTCCGCCACCAGCCTCAGGTAGGGGAGGTGGAAGTCCTTCCGGGCCAGGCGGTAGCCGCTCTGGTCGTCGTCGTCGGAGGAGTGGAAGGAGAGGGTCTCGATGGGGATCCCGATGTCGCGCAACTCGTCCTTGTCGCGCTCGAACATCCTGCGCAGCGCGGCGCGCGCCCGGTCGTCGCCGTCGGTCCAACGGCCGGCGTACGACGGCACGGCCTCCATGAGCTCGGAGAGCGTCACCGGAAAGCGGTGCGCCGCCAGGAAGGCGACGATGTCCAGCCAGCGCTGGATCCTGGAAATGCGTTCGGTCATGGGCCGTGGCGGGGAAGGGCCGTTCCAGCACGCGGCTACATAGTACGCCGGGGGTGTGACGGGGGCGAGGGGGCGGCACCGCCTCCCCGCCGCGCGCGATGAGCCGAATCGCCGTCGCCGATCTGTTGGGTAGGTGCCATGGGAGCGGCCACCCCGGAAGCGCCCCCCAACTCGCGCCACTCGCCCCGGAGGATGTATGAACAAGGTGGATCGCGCCGTAGTCGCGGCATGGATCGTGACCCTCTCTCTTCCCCTCACGGGAGCGGGGGCGCAGACGCTCACCATCGACCCGAGCCGGTTGGCCATTCCGGCCATCGTCAGCACGACCCCCGCGGGACTGGTTCTGGCGCACGGTTGGCCGGACTCCCTGCGCATCTACCGGACCAACTGGGGGTCTCCCATGCGCCTGCGGGTGGGCGTGTCCAACGTAAGGCAGGTGGACGACGTCCGCGTGTTGGACAAGTCCTCGCGGCCGGCGGGCGGGTTCGTGACCGGGTTCGCCGCGCTTCCCCTCGGGGAGTGCGGGAGCGGGTCCTCGGCCTGCGTGGAGGTGTCCATCCGCCCGGGCCAGCCGGCTCCGGGGATATACCGCATCGCGGTGAGCGGCGGGGAGCGGGTCCTCTACCTGAGCCAGCTCATCGAGGTGGTGTGCAACCCCTTCCTGCAGCCCGTGACCCTGACCCTCACCCCCCGGGAGCGTGCCGTGAGCGAGGGGGCGCCCATCACGGGACGGGTGCGCCTGGGTTGCCCCGCCATGCCCCCCACCCTTCCGGCGAACCTGGTGACGGTCACCAACTCGGACCAACCGCTGGGCCCCACGGTGGTGGAGCTCCGGCGCCCCAACTTCAATCAGACCGAGGGCCTGATCCTGAATCAGGAGCTCGACATTCCGGACTCGATCATCGTGCCGCCCGGAATGGTGGAAGCCACATTCCAGATCACGGCTCCGGAGCACTTCCCCAAGTTCCTTCAGGGTTGGCTCCACCCCCCGTCGGTGGAAGCCGGCATCACCGCCGATCTGCGGAGGGGGAGCGGCGGGTACGCATCGCAGAGTGCCCGCTTCGTGTATCCGCGCCTGGGCGAGGTCACCCTCTCCGGCCCGGTGGTGGGATCCCGGACCGTGGCGGGTACCGTCACCCTGACCCAGCCCACGCCCATGACCGAACAGGTCTGCTTCCACGTGCGGGACGCAGGTGGGAGGCTGGCGGGCGCTTCGGGCCATCGCTTCACGGTCACCTCATCGGGCTCCACCGTCCCCAACTGCGTGGACATCCCCGCCGGACGGACTTCCGGATCGTTCCAGGTGTCCGCCGAGGTGAGGACACCCGTGGCCTACACGCTCGAGGGCGTGCGTAGGCACCGGCATGCCGACGGGACCCTACCGGTCATCGACTCGGCGGGGACGCCGATCCATGCGTGGCCGGTGCCCGTGGTGGAGCGCGTGACGGTTCGTCAGCCTCCGTCGTCTTCCGTTCCCCCCAACCCCGTGGTGAACGTGGAGAAGAACGGCCAGGTCAACGGGTACGTGGTCCTCGTGAACCCGGCGCCCCCCGGAGGAGTGACCGTGGACCTCTTGTGCAAGTCCTCGAACCCGGCGGGGGAGCGGCTGTGCGGGGAGACCGTCTCTCTTCCGGAACGGGTGACCGTTCGGGAGGGTGTCCGGGAAGCCGCTTTCCCCATCGGCGTGTCGCGGTCGTCGGTGGAGGGGAGCGTCATGGTCATGACGTCGTTGGAGGGCCGGGAGGTGGGCGGACCGCTGTACCTCGAGCTCCCGCCGGCGTTTACCCTGCTGGACCTCGTGCCCGCGGGGCAGTCGAACTACCGCACGTTGACCATCCACCTGGACGGTCCGGTGAGGGCGGAGCCGATCCAGATCGCCCTGGAGGTGTCCGGAGAGGGGGCGGCCTTCCTGAACGTGCCCGCTACGGTGGTGATTCCCCTGGGCGAGACCATGATCAACGTGTCCGTGCCCGTCACCCGGCCCGTCACCAAGCCCCTGGAGACGACCCTGACCGCCGTGCGGGTCGAAAGCAAGGACATGATCTCGGCCACCGTGGTGCTCCAGCCTTGATGGGCGGGGAGGCGTCGGCGTCGGCCGTCCCCGCCGGCGCCGACACCCCGCCGGCCACATCCCACTCCCCCGAGGTGGCCGAGCGGTGAGCCGCGGGAGCCGCCGCGCGGGTGAGCCACGGGCGCGCCCACATCCTGTGTAGAAGGTGACCGGATACGGTCCAGGCATCCCTCATACCGAGAGGTACACCATGAACGTGCGCACGGCAGTCCTGGCCGTCGTCGTCTCCATCCTTGCGCTACCCGCCGTCGCTCCCGCCCAGAGCTTCGAGGGCGTGATCCGCCAGCGCACCATCGAGGTGGACGAGGACGGCATCTTTCAGATCCTCTACGCGGACGACTACGAGGAGCCCGACTTCGACTCCGAGGAGGAGTGGGTCCGGCACACGTCCGCGCGTCTCTTCGCCATCGATCCGACGGATCTCTCGACGGGATTCGACGGAGCCGCGCGAGTGGAGGAGACCACCGTGTGGGTGAAGGGGAACAAGATCCGCTTCGACGTCGCCGCCGACCAGGGCGGAGGGTACGTGATCATCGACGCGGACGTCTCCACCACCTGGATCGTGAACCCGGCCGATCGGTCGTATTTCGAGTTCACCGCCGCGGAGATGGAGGAGGCCACGGACCGGGCCATGTCCGAGGCCGAGGAGATGATGGCGCGGATGGGGATCGACCCGGACGAGATGGCCGCCATGGCCGAGGAGATGGGTGCGGGGATGGAGCGCGAGACGCCCACCGTACGCTCCCTGGGTCGCGCGGAGACGGTCAACGGGTTCGGGGCCACCGGCTTCACGGGGAGCTCGGAGAGCCAGACCGGCGTGGCATGGTGTGCACGGGACGAGTCCGGCGTGTCCGAGGCGCTGTCGGCCCTGGCGAAGCGGGCGGGAATGGAGGACGACGAAGAGGACGAGTTCGCCACGGGGTGGGCCGGCGACGAGCTGTGCGAAGGCACGGTTCCGGTGCGCACGCAGGTGTGGTACCACGCCGCCATGGGCGCGTCGTACACGGTGGAGGACATCCTCTCCCTGAAGCGCGAGCCGGTGGGCGACGACCGTTTCCTGATCCCGGCCGGCTACACCATGAAGTCCCTCTCCGACCTGTGGAGGTAGCTCCCTTCGATCTCAGGGCGTGGAGCCCGTGGGGGCGGGCTCCAGCGCCGTGTATCCTTCCGGCGGGGAGAAGAGGTCCGCGGGGAGCTCGCCCGTCTCCACGTCGACGATCTCGCTGGTGAAGCGCAGGAAGACGCGCTGTGTCGCCGTCGCGGCGGGCTCCTCGGGCTCTTCCGGCTCCTCACGCTTCCGGCCGAAGAGTCCTCGGGTGACGCCACGGACCGCCGAGCGCGCGGACTCCCGGGCATGCTGGGACGCGGCCTGGGTGGCCTCGTCGGACAGGCTCCGATCCTGGTCCGCCAGGACCGCGTCCCGGTCGAGCATGGCGTCTCCTTCCACCGTGACGAAGTGCGTGGTGCTCCTCAGCACCGTGCCGTCCATGGCGTCGATGGTCTCCCGGTTCTTCTCGAAGGCGAACTTCACGCGCGGATCGTAGGCCAGGAGCGACTCCAGCGCCCCCATGAGCCCTTTCCCGGTGCCGTCGTCGCGCATCCGTCTCAGCGCCTGGCCATCCATGCTCTGCATCATGAGATGCTCCGGGAAGTCCGTGCTCAACCAGACCTCCGTGACCAGGGCCAGCCCGCCGCTGGTGTCTTCGGCGTCCCATGCGGCGCGGTCGCGGGCCCCCTTCATCTCCAGGGTCAGGAGGATCTGCTCGGCGGTGTACTCTCCGAAGTTCCGGCGTTGACCGGTGCGGTCCGAGCGTACGGCGATCTCGAGGGTGAGCTGGTCACCGCCCTGCTGGCGGTACTCCTGTTCGGTTTCCTCGGCGGCGGTTCGCGACCCTTCCACGGCCGCGTCCACGAGCTCGTCGGCACGCCCTTCCAGCGCGGCCGCGGCCTCTTCGGCGGCCTCGACCATCTCCACCAGGCTCACGCTGCGGAAGGTACGCGCCTCGTGGTCCAGCGTGATGAGGACGCCCTCGTTCCAGTCCATGATGGTGGAGGAGGCCGTGCCGTCGTCCGTCCGGATCCGGCTTCCCTTGAGGTATCGGGTGCCGGTCACGGGGTCGCCCGATCCCGGGAGTGCGCCGAGAAGGCGGCCCGTGGTGCCTCCGAACTCCACCCGGGTCACGGTGCTGTAGCGGAGGTCTTGTGCGCCGGCGGGCCCGGCGAGGGACGCGGACAGGAGGGCGGCCGCGATCAGGGGGGTCGGTGTGAATCTGGACATGGGGGTCCACCTCCCGGCAGGCGATGAGGGGTGTCGGTCTCCGCACCCACAACAGAAACGCCGGAGGGGATCGGCTCAGCGCGACCCCGCCGCGGGGGACAGGTAGCGGGCCGCCTCGTCGGGCCGGCCGCGGTCCTGGTAGAAGGCGGCCAGCCGCCGGGCGGCGTTGGCGGTCAACGGATCGTCGGGGCCGGGCCCCGCCAGGAGAACCCGGTACCCCCTGAGGAGGTGACCTTCCGCCTCGTCCGAGCGCCCCGTGCCCGCCAGCGAGGCACCCAGGAGGGACTCGGCGTTCCCCGTCCATCCGTGGCTCGGCCCGAGAGCGTCGCGGAAGGAGGTCGCGGCTTCGCGGAGAGGCTCGATGCTCTCTCCCACGTTTCCGTACTCCAGGTGGACCGTGGCCAGGAAGAGGGCGGCCTGGCCCACGCGCCATCCCCCGTCGGGCCACGCGCGGCGCGAGAAGGCCAGGCGCTCTCCGGCTACCTCCAGTGCCCCCGCCGAATCCCCCTGGGCGTTGAGGACGTTCGTCAGGTTGCCGAGCACCTGGGCGTGCTCCGATGGAGGGACCCACCGGTCGTAGTCGGACAGCACCCGCCGGTAGCTCTCCTCGGCGCCCGCCAGGTCGCCCTGGAGCTTGAGGTAGTACCCCAGGTTGTTCAGGACCGTCGCCGCGAGGGGCGCCCCTTCCTCGTCGCCGTCTTCGATGTGGACCAGGATGCCTCGGCTCAAAGCAACCGCCGAATCCACCTCGCCGCCGGCCCGCAGGATGCGCGCGTGCTCGGAAGATGCCTGCAGCGTGCGGAGGTCGGCGTCTCCGGCGTGGCGGCGGAGGACGGCGACCGCGCGACCGCCCAGCGCCCTGGCCGTGTCGGGATGCCCGTCGAGATTGAGCGTCATGGCCATCCCCATCATGGGGCCGGCCAGGAGCGCCGAGTCGGCGCCCACCCGAGACAGGAGATCGAGAGCCTGGCGCCAGTACGAGAAGGCGTCCACGTACCGCCCCCGGTCCTGGAAGGCTCGCGCCAGGTCACCGAGCGTGTGGGCGACCAGCGTGTCTCCCGGAGCCCCCGTCTCCGGCCGGAGCGCCAGCGCTTCCAGGAAGAGGGCCGTAGCCTCGACGTCGAAGCCGAGCCCGTGGTACGCGTGGCCGAAGGTGTCCAGGAGGCGGGCGCGGAGCTCCGGCCGGCCGGTGAGGGTCTCGCGCTGTCGCGCCACCCCGCGGTCGAGGGCCGCGCGTACGGTGAGGGTGTCGCCCCGCCCGGCCGCGGGATCGCCGAGGCGGAGGATGTCCAGCAGGAAGGTGAAGATCTCCTGGGTGGTGGCGGTCTCGCGGGCGATGAGCTGTGCCTGGGCGTGGGTCTCCGCGGTGTAGCGCACGCCCAGCCCTCCCAGGGAGGCCCCCAGAAGCGTGATGACGGCCGCGGCGGCGGTGGCGCCCCGGTGGCGTGCCACCCATCGCCGGATCCGGTACGCCGTGGAGTCCGGGCGAGCGGACACGGGGCGGCCTTCCAGGAATCGGCGAAGGTCCTCGGCCAGGGCCGCGACGCTGTGGTACCGGCGCTGGGGTTCCTTCCGCAGGGCCGTGAGGAGGACCAGGCCGATGTCTCCGGCGAGGATCCGCCTCAACCGCGAGACGCCGACTCCTCTCCGGTGTGCGATCTCCTCCGCCGTGACCTGCTCTCCCACGGGAGGGGCTCCCACGAACGCTTCCGGCGTCCGGTCGAGCACCACGTGGGGTGGCTCGGCGGGCGTCTCGCACACCGTGCGCATGGTCTCGGGAAGCGACGTGCGCGAGATCGGATACGGGTGTCGGCCGGTGACCAGGCGGTAGAGGAGGACGCCCAGGGCGTAGACGTCGGAGGCGGTGGTGAGCGTCAGACCGCGGATCTGCTCGGGGCTGGCGTACGCCCAGGTCATGGGGTGGGGGGCCGAGGTGGCGGTCTGGAAGCCGTCCGGGTCCGCGTCCAGGGCCCGGGCGATTCCGAAGTCGAGGAGCTTCACGTCTCCGGACTCGGTGACGAGGATGTTCTCGGGCTTCAGGTCGCGGTGGATCACCAGGTTCTCGTGGGCGTGCCGCACGGCGTCGCACACCTGCAGAGCGATTCCGATCCGTTCACGAACGCTCAGCCCGAGGGAGTCGCAGTATTCCCCCAGGGGGCGCCCGTCCACGTACTCCATCACGAAGTAGGGCGAACCGTCGGTGGTGACTCCGCCATCGAAGAGGCGGGCGATGTGGGGGTGGTCCAGCCTGGAGAGGAGCCGTCTCTCGTGGAGGAATCGCCGCCTGGCCAAGTCGGATGGGAGCCCCGTGGCGACGAGCTTCAGCGCGGCCCGGACCTGGAACCCCTCCTCCTCGCGTTCGACGAGGTAGACCGCGCCCATCCCCCCCCGGCCCAGGAGCCGCTTGAGCTCGTACGGGCCGATGGTCCGTCCGACCAGGTCGGGCCCCGGGGGCCCGCCGGACGGAAGTCCGACCCGGGCGGCGAGCTCGCGGAGATAGGAGTCGGACCGGGCGGACCGTTCCAGGATCGAGCGCACCTCGCGGGCGAGCTCTTCATCGGTGCCGCACTCCTCGGTGATGACCCGTTCCCATTCCTCCTCGGGGTGGGTGAGGATCGCGTCGACCACGCGCTCGATCCTGGACGAGACGTTCCCGTTCATGGGATGCGGTCACTCCAGGTCGCGGTGGATCTCGCGGTGCAGCCACGCGCTCGCCAGGATCCAGTCCCGCTTGACGGTCGCGGGTGAGATGTCGAGCAGCTCCGCGGTCTCCTCGATGGTGAACCCGCCGAAGAAACGCGCCTCCACGACACGGGCCTGGCGCTCATTCACCCCTTCCAGACGCGCCACGGCATCGTGGACGGCGATGACCTCTTCGGCCACCTCGGCGCTCATGGGGATCACGTTGTCGGGAGGGAGGGGATCGGCGCCCCCGCCCCGCTTGGCCGCGCGGCTGCGTTCGGCGTAGTTGATGAGGATGTGCCGCATGGCGCGCGTGGCGACGGCCAGGAAATGGCTCCGGTCGTTGAAGTTCGCCCGCTGCTGGTCCACGAGCTTGAGGTACGCCTCGTGGACGAGCCCCGTGGTGTCCAGGGTGTAGTTCCCTTCCCAGCGATGACGCTGCCCGTGGGCCAGGCGATGGAGCTCGTCGTAGAGGGTGGCGAAAAGCGCGTCGACGGCCTGGTGATCTCCGGTGCGCGACCGCTGCAGAAGGGCGGTGATCTCTTCGCCGGCGGTCATGGTGGGAGTGTGCTCCGGAGTCGGACATCTGTCAACCTGGTGTGGCGGGCCAGGAGGATCACGGCCGTTCGAGGGCCGATGCGTCCGGCCCCGGATCACCGAGACAACAGGACTTTCGCCCGGGATGGCTCATCGGTATCCCCGAGGCCGGCGGGCTCGCCTTCTTCGGCGATCCCCTAGGGCCAGAGCCACCCGAACACGCCCGCCGTGAGGAGCGCGTAGATCAGCCCGTCGAAGGTGTTGCGGAGCGTGGTGCCCAGCGGCTGATGGAACCAGACGGCCCGCTGCCATCCCCCCACGCCGTAGGCGGCGAAGGCCACGGTGCCGGTGATGCGGAAGACCATGAGGTAGTCGGTGCCGGCCGTGAGCGTGCGCCCGGCCAGGTAGCCCGCGAACACGCTCACCACGGCGGTGAACAAGAACCACATCACGAGCGCCCTGCCCATGGATCCGGCGGCCTCCGGCGGGATGACCGTCATGAAGAACGCCGGGCCCTTCCGGAGTTTCTCCTGGTGCGCCTCGGAACTCATCTCCTTCATGTCGGTCGCCCGGGGCGCCGCGTAGTCACCGGCGGGGAGCCCGAAATTCCGCAGGGCGCTCATGACGCCGTCTTCGTCGGGGAGCGCCTTGAAGTCGGCGCTGTGGTACTTCAGCGCCATGTGGATGAAGCTGCTCGCCATGAATACCACGGCGGCGGAAAGAAGGATGGGGAGCCAGAGGGAGGTGAGGGAGACCATGGTTCACTCCTGGTAGAGGGATCATGGCGGAATCGTAGTGTACGCGGCGGGCGTACGCACCCCGTCACGCCCCGGTGGGATCCGGTTCGGGCCGCCCGCCCAGCACGGCTCCGTCCAGTGCGGCGGACCGGCGTTCCTGGTGCATCCCCAGGGCGAGTCCGGTCAGGATCCAGAGCCCGGCCACGGGCACGTTGACGAAGGCGATGGCGGACACGCCGAGTCCCGCGGCGAGGAGTGCCTCGTACGACCACGCGCCCACCTGGTCGCCGGCCCTGTAGACGAAGGTGTCGATGAGGTTCTTCGCCTTGTACTTGTCCTCACGCGGAATGACGGTGAAGAGCGCCTCCTGGGCGGGCTTCATCATCCCGTAGTTCCATCCCCGGCGGAACACCTGCGCCACCATGAGCACGCCCAGCGTGGGCGAGAGCCCCAGCCAGGTGAACCCGGCGATGGTCACCACGGGGAGGACGCTCAGCGCCACGCCGAGTCCGAACCAGCGGATGATCCGCGCCGTGACGAAGGCCTCCGTGACCAGGGTGAGGAGGTTCACGAAGAAGTCGATGCGCGCGAAGAAGGCGGTGCGGGCTCCGGGGTCCGCGAAGGCGCGCCCCACGATGTCGGCCTGCTGGAAGTACATGGCCGTCGCGGTGATGGACGAGAGGATGATGTACGCCACGATCCCGAGGAGGTACGGTGACCGCGCCACGCCCGTGATTCCGGCGAGGATGCTTCCTCCCATGGCGAGCTCGTCGTCGTTCCGGGATCCCAGGTCGACGTGCACCGCCGTGCGGCCCAGGTACCGGGCGCAGCGGAGGGCCAACTCCAGGAAGAGCGCCGAGATCAGGAGAAGGTTCACCGGGCCGAGGCTCTCCGCCAGGAGGGCGGTGATCCCCGAGCCGAGCATGGCGCCCAGCGTGCCGCCGATCGAGATGAGACCGAACAGCCGCTTCGCCTGGCCCGAGCGGAAGATGTCGGCCATGAACGCCCAGAACACCGACACCACGAAGATGTTGAAGACGCTGGTCCAGTTGAAGAAGATGCGTCCGATCCAGACGTACGACTCGGCGGACACGGCCCGCAGGAGGATGAAGAAGATGACGAGATTGACGATGAAGAAGCGGTAGGCGATGGGGATGAACTGCTTGCGCGGGTACCTCGCCACCACCCAGGTGAAGAGAGGGTGGACCATGATGGTGCCCAGCAGCGTACCGGCGAAGAGCCAGGCCAGGTTCTCCACGCCACCCACCACGCCCATCTCCTCGCGGATGGGTCGGATGATGTAGTAGCTGGTCAGGACCAGGAAGAAGTAGGCCGCCGAGACCAGGAGGAGCTTCAACTCTCCGGGCCGGACGTCCACGCCCCACCTCACTTCATCCCGAACAGCTCCCACAGGATCAGCACGATCTCCACCGCGATCAGGATGATGATGTACCATTCGAGACGTCTGGACTTCCGGGTGTCGAGGAGCTCCAGGTACGTGCCGGCCACCTCCGAGATGACCTCGAGCTTCCTGGAAAGGGCCCGATCACGATCGGCAAGCTCGAACTCCAGGGCAAGGCGTTCGTAGAGGCGGTCGAGTTCGGGGTCGTCCCACGTGATCTCCGGCTTCTCGTTCACCTCCACGCGCCCCACCATGTGCGTCTGGATCAGGAGGGACTCGCCGATCTGGCGGAGGAGGTCGCGGCTGGACGCGGGAACGGTGGCGGCGTGGAGTTGGGTGGCCAGAGCCTCCACCCGGTCGAACACGGAGGCCACACGCTCTTCGTAGTGGCCCAGGACGGCGCTCTTGGCCAGGGCGTTGGCCACCACCTGCGCGCGCTGGGCGTCGAGGCCACGAAGTTGGATGGAGCCGTCGGGGCGCACTCCTTCGTGATAGTCGTCGCCCACTTCGAGAGCCACGCTCTCGTCGGCCAGGGAATGCTCGCGGGGCACCACCAGCGGGAGCACCGCGGCGAGGACGCGGTCTTCTTCTTCCGGCCGGGTTCCCACACCCACCATCGCGCCGAAGCGGAGCACGACGAAGAACCCGCCGGACTCTCCCGCGAATGTGAAGGGACTGGTGGACACGGTGGTCCACCCCGGGAGGTCACGGAGATGGATGCGTCCGCCGAGGTAGCGGGCGCGGGCGTGAGCGGGGAGAGAGGTATCCATGCCGCTTCATACCCCGCACCCCGGGAACTCGCTCCGTGGCTCGAGGTCAGTGCCTGCGGGTGCCCTTCCAATCCAGCTCGTCTTCGTCGCCGATGCGGGACTCCACGCCGACGGCCCGGCCCTCCTCCACCACGAACTCCACGAATTCGTCGTACCAGACTTCCGCGACCGTTCCCTCCATCACGAAGCCGATGTTGAAGACGGTGGCGCTGCGGGGAACCAACACGAAGTCCCACCCTTCTTCACCCCACCAACCACCCGTGAGCCTCCCCATCAGGCTTCCATCCCGGTACTCGATGGTCATGACGGCGATGGAGTCGGGGCGGTGTTCCGGCGGCACCCTCGCCAGTCTCTCCGCCGAGAGGGTGATGTCGTAGATGCCCGGGAAGGGAGCCGCGGCGTCGGGTTCGAGGACGGTGGTGAACGTCGATTCGATTTCGATGGCCAGAAGGACGTTGGACCGATCCCACTGGAGGAGGAGGTCCATCCCGTCGGCGCGCACCATGGGGAAGGAGAAGGTGAGGACCTCCACGCGCGGTCCCTCGATGACCGGAACGGCCAGACGGATCTGATCGTCGCCGTCCTCCGGGGGCCTCGTGTGGAAGATGTGTTCCCGCGGGTCGAGGATCACGACCCACTTCTCGGGGCTCAGATCCACCCACACCGACCACCGCCCCTGGGGGACGGAGGTCCCGTTGATCTCCACGGGCTTGTCGAACTCGAACACGGTGGCCCAGTTGGCGCCCGGCGTCCACCGGTGGTCCCACGCCACCACGTCGCCGAAGGCGGCCGCGCGGCCGCGCATGAGGGGCCGGGAGTACTCCACCGAGACGGTGGTACCGTCCACGGTCTGGCTCAGGGTAGCCCGTTCGCTCGCCAACAACTGTCCGCGCGCCGGGGCGGCCACGCCCATCAGGATCGCGGCCACGCCCAGGAGGGCGCGGGGGAAAACCGGAGTCATGTGGGGACCGTGGTGGTTGGGTTCAACCGGCGGACCCGAAGCGGGCGTCGATGGCGTTTCGGATCCGGTCCAGGGTCTGTCCTTCCTGGTGGCGCCGGTACGCCAGGGTGGCCTGCCCCTGGCAGATTTCACAGAACTGCGCCATTCCGCCGGCCTCGTAGCAGGACAGGAGGGAATAGAAGCCCTCCAACTCGGCGCACCCACAGTTGCAGCGGATACCGTCCGCGATCTGCGGAATCTCCCGCACCATGTCGAAGATGGGGGCCACGGCGGGGTTCACCAGCTGGTCGCTGGTGAGCACCTTGGACGCGTCGATGCCCGCGCGGGGCTCCGGGTGGCCGGGGCCGACGAGGGTGCGCCCGAGAAGGCTCCGTGTGTCCACGGTGACGATCGCGGCGAGCGCCATGAGGGGCGCGTCGCGCAGGAAACGGCGGCGACTGGTCATGTTCGGGGCCCGTGCGTGTCTACGAAGGATCCGGGAAGGTCGGCTCCGCCGGAACCGCATACGCTAATGGAGCGGCCCGACTGGGCGCAACGGCGTTCTCGGCGGGATCCCGGTACTCCTGCCACCCGGCCCTGGGGGAGCGTTCCTCGCGTCCCTCTCCACGGGGCCGCTGCGGTGGGGAGAGACCCGTGGCAAGAGGAGTCGGTTGCGCGTAGGTTGATTCCGTGGCACAGGAGTCGAGATCACCCGGATTCTTCCCGTCGAGTTCCCATGTCCAGGTCCTGCTACCGAGGCCGCTTTCTCCCCCTGACCCTTGCCGGTGCCGTCGGTATTTCCGGATGCTCGGGCGAGCTTCCCGTCGAGCCTCCCGGGGCCGCGGTGGAGGTCATCGTCACACCCAGTGCCGCGAGTCTGGACGCGATCGGTGACACGGTCCAACTCGTCGCGAGGGCGTATGACCAGCAGGGGAACCTGGTCGGCGGGGAAACGTTCGGGTGGACGTCCACCTCCGCCTCGGTCGCGACGGTGTCCCAGACCGGTTTCGTGGTCGCGGCGCGCAACGGAACCGCGGTGGTGATGGCGTCCCTGCGGTCGGGAGTGAAGGGAGGAGCCGAAGTCACCGTGCTCCAGAGGATCGCCCGCGTGGACGTGTCTCCCGGTTCGGTTCTGTTGAGATCGCTCGGAGACACGTTGCGGTTGCGTGCATCGGTGGTGGACAGACTCTCGGTCGCGCTGGTGGGCGAGCCGGTGGCGTGGGAGTCCTCCGATTCTTCCGTGGCGACCGTGTCCGCCGACGGCTTGCTGACCTCCGTGAATAACGGAAACGTGACGGTGACGGCGACCGCGAGCGGGGTCATCGCGAGCGTGGACGTGACGGTGGCCCAGGTTCCCCGTGGCCTTGCCGTTTCGCCCGAGTTCGTCGTCCTGCAGAGCGTGGGGAGCGCGGCCCAACTCACCGCATCGCTGGTGGACTCGCTGGGTTCTCCCATTTCGGCCGAGGTGGCCCAATGGGCGTCGGCGGATCCAGGCATCGCCGGCGTCTCGGCGGCCGGTGAGGTCGTGGCGGCGGCCGAAGGGGTCACACGCGTGGTGGCCACGGCGGGGAACTTTACCGGCGTGGTGGCCATTTCCGTGTTCCCTCCCAACGACTGGGGTGCGGTGGAGGAATGGAGCACGTATCAGGGCAATCCCGCCCACACGGGGTACGTGCCGGTAACCCTGGACGTGGCCGATTTCTCCGAGGCGTGGATATCGGCGGTGGCCGGGACCGCGGCGCTCAGCCCGGTCGTGACGGACGGTGACGCGGTCGCCCTGACCACGACGTCGTATCTGGGCGAGACTGTGGTGGCCGTGGTGTCGGCTACGACCGGTACCGTCCGTTGGACGAGGCCACTGGTCGAGGTAGGGAGGCTGCGTCCCCCGGCGGCTCGCGCAGGTTCCATCTTCCTGTCCAAGGAATGGTACGGGACGTCCACACTCATGGCGCTGAGCGTGACGGATGGTACGCCGGGCTTCGTGACCAACTACGAGGACTCGTGGCTGCGGTACCACGCTCCCGTCGTCACGGCCGACGCCATCTACCTGGCGGGTCGGGAGAACTGGGAGGACGTGATCCGCAGATTCGACCTGGCGACGGGTGAGTTGCAGTGGACCACCGTTCCGCATGCCGGCAGCGAGGGGTGGGAGTTCTGGACCCCCGCGGTGGCGGCGGGGCGCGTCTACACCTACTCGGGTTCGTATGGCACCGGTGCGATCGTGATGGACGCCGTGTCGGGTGACGTCCTGGACCAGATCGGGGATCCTGCTTCGTCCGTGTTCGGGTCGCTCACTCCTGTGGTCACGGACGGGGGTCGCCTCGTCGTTGCCGGTGAGGGGCAGCTCGTCGCCTTCGACCCGGTGGGCGCGGCGATAGCGTGGAGGTACTCCGGCAACTTCAGCGAGACACCCTCGGCGGCGCGGGGAACGGTCTTCGTCGCGCGCGACAATGACGTGGAAGCCCGGTCCGAACTCGACGGGAGCATACTCTGGACATGGTCACCGCCGGACGGCGAAGTGCTCACGGGGCCACGGGTCGTGACCCGGAACCTTCTCTTCGCGGGGACGAACGCCGGTACCTACGCGATCCACCTCGGGTCGCACGAAGCGGTGTGGAGTACCGGCCGCACCGGACTCCTGGCCCTGGGGAGCAACGGGCTTCTGTTCATCGCGGGGAAGAACGGGCTGCTCACGGGAATTCGGGTCCGATAGGCTGCGGGGACGGGGACGGATCTCGTCCGCCTGTGTTCTATCCGCCGATTCCCGCCAACCGCTGGGCCACCAACTCGGCCACCCGTTCCTCCAGAACCCCTTTGGACTGACAGTGGATGGGATTCCCACTGGTGGCCCGAGGCTTTCCCCAGGCGTCGACGAGGGTGGTGAGGACCGACGTTCCGTCGGGCCTCGCCTCGAGGCGGGCGATCACGGTCAGGGTGATGTCGTGGTTGTTGGCGAGGATCCCGGTGAGGTTGGTGCCGCAGTCGATGTAGGTGGACATCCACTTTCCTTCCACCCGCCGGGCTCCGTATCCCAGGTTCCCGATCTCCATGGCGCGCTCGTCGAGGGTCTCCACCGGGATCTCCAGTCGCTCGAAGACGATGGAGAGGTGCGGCCAGACCTGTCGGGCGGCGACGCCGTAGGTGCGCTGTCCCACGCCGGCTTCGGTGTGCATCTCCGCCCGGCCCATCCCACCCACGCTGACCACGGAGCGCACGGGAGCCGCTCGCGGCGGACGTTCCGATCCGGAAGATGCACAGGCCGTGAGGACCGCGGCGGCGAGGAGGAGGGGAACGGTGGCCACGCGGCCGCGGCCATGGAACGGATCGGTCATGCTCATGATGGAATCTCTCCGTGATCGGGGCGGGCGAACTCGTTCAGCGGGACATCCCGAACTCGAACTCCCGGGGCGGTTCCGCTCCCAGGAGGTGCCGCACGAAATAGTCCCAACGGCGGCGGAGCATGTACGGCTCCATGGCGAATCCGTGACGGCGGTTGGTCATCAGGACCAGGTCGAAGTCCTTGTTGGCCGCGATGAGAGCGTCCACCACGACCAGCGTGTTGTTGGGGGGCACGTTGTCGTCCATGGTCCCGTGGGCAAGGAGGAGCTTCCCCTTCAGGTTGCCGGCCAGGAGCTGGTTCGCCTGGTTGTCGTAGCTCGTGGTGCCGTCGGGATACTCTTCCAGGAGGCCCTGCCACTTCTCACCCCAGTCGTCCTCGTAGTTGCGGTTGTCGTGATTGCCCGCCTGCGAGACCGCCACCTTGTAGAAGTCCGGATGACGCAGGATGCCCGCCGTGGAGGCGAACCCTCCTCCCGAGTGTCCCCAGATCCCCACGCGGTCCAGGTCCATCCACGGGTACAGCGCCCCCAACTGCCGGATCCCGCCCACCTGATCGGGGAGGCCGTTGTCCCCCATGTTCCCGTAGTAGGCCGTGTGGAAGGACTTGGAGCGCATGGGTGTTCCCATGGCGTCCAGCTCCACCACGATGAATCCCAGCTCCGCGATGGCCTGGTGGTCGCGCCGGGACGGGTTGAAGGACCGGCTCCCCACGCTCCCGGTCTGGGGGCCGGGATAGAGGTAGTTGATCACCGGGTACTTCCGCGACGCGTCGAAGGTGGTGGGGCGATACATCAGTCCGTGGAGGTCGGTGACGCCGTCGCGTGCCTTCACGACGAAGGGCGTGGGAGGTTGCCACCCCGCCGCCACCAGCCGGGAGATGTCGGCCGTCTCCAGTCGGGTGGCCACGGTCCCGTCCACGGTGCGCCGGACCACAGCCTCCGGCGGGACCACCGGGGTGGACCAGCTGTCCACGAAGTACTCGCCAGAGGGAGAGAGGGTGATGGTGTGGTTGGCGCTGTCGGGGGTGAGGAGGGTCACGCCGCCGCCGTCCATCCCGACCTTGTAGAAGTACTGGAAGTACGGGTCGCCGGGCTCCCTTCCCGCTCCCGTGAAATAGAGGGTGCGGGAGGCCTCGTCCACGCGCAGGAGCTGGAGCACGTTCCAGTCTCCCCCGGTGATCCGACGCTTCAGTGCTCCGCTGCGCAGATCGTACAGGTAGAGATGGCCCCAGTCGTCCCGCTGGGAATACCAGAGGACCTCGTCGGTGGCCTCCAGAACACGCCAGTTGATCATGTCCCACCCCGACTCGAAGAACGTCTCCACGCGCTCGTCCATGACGTCACGGACCGCGCCGGTCTCCGCGTCGGCCACGCGCAGGAGGGCCTCCTTGTGATCGCGGGAGTTGGAGAGGAAGGCCAGGCTCCGTGAGTCGTCGCTCCACTCCACGTCGGAGAACCCGCCGTCGCAACTGATGTGGTCGCAGATGCTGGAGCGGTGCGGGTCCGGGGGCATCTGCAGTCGGACCACCCGAGGACCGTCCAGGTGGATCACCACGCGCGAGATGCGGAAGATCACCGAGTCCTCCGGGAGGGGGTACTTCCACGCCTGCAGCGTCGGGTGGCCGACGTCCGTGCTGACCAGGTACATCTCACCCACGCCGCGGGCGTCGTGCTGGAAGGTGGCGATCTTCTTCGAGTCCGGAGACCAGAGGACGATGGGCCGGTCACTGGTGACCCACCCGGCGTTGTCGGTGGCGTATCCGAAATCTTCCACGCCGTCGGTGGTGAGGCGCGTCTCGGCGCCGGTGGCGGCGTCGCGCACCCAGAGGTTGTGATCGCGGATGAAGGCCGTGTGGGTCCCGTCGGGTGACGGGACTTCGTTGCGGCCCACCCCGGTGTCGGGGGCGGGCGTGTCGGCGCAGCGCGAGCCGTCCGCGGCGCAAGTGAACGGGCGTCCGTTGACCTCCATCCGCACCACGCCTTCCCGGGTGTCGACCCCGACGACGGGGAGGTCGAAGGGGTCCACGGCCTCACCGGAGGCCGCCGTCAGCGAGCGGGCCATCCGCTCGTGGTCGAAGGCGCGCGCCCGCGATCCCGCCGCGGGATCCACCATCACGATCTCGACTCCCTCCGCGATCCGATTCGCGTACCAGAACACATCGTCGCCGATCCATTCGGGGCGTACGGATCCTCGGAGCACCAGCGGACGGGTGTGCTGGGCCAGGAATCGTTCGGCGTCCGCGTAGGCCGCGGCCGGGACGGAGTCGGGGCGGTAGGGCGTCGGTGCCTGTCCGTCGAGGGAGGAGCCGAAGAGGAGGAGGGCGAGAGACGGGACCGTGAGGATGCGGCTCATGGGATCGCGTGGTTTCGATGATGGAGTCGTGCGCTGGTTCACACGGGAATGATATGCGTCGGGCGGCGTGCCCGCACCGGTCGGGTGTAGCGGGGGGCGCCCTGTCCCCGCCCGTCGGTGGACCACGGGTCACAATGTCCCGCCGCGCCCCGTCGGGTCGAGAGGGGGGAAGGCCCCGGAACTGGCACGGGACGTGCCTGTCACGGGGGTTGGAATCCGCGGGGGGTGGCCTGTCCGCGCGTGCCCCGCCCGGGTCCGCCGACGCCGGAAAGGAGGGTGGGAATATGCTCGTTCGGGATATCATGACGCGGAGTCCGGAAGTGGCCCGGCCCACGGACGCCATCGTCACCGTGGCCCGGTTGATGCGCGACTACGACGTGGGGTTGATCCCCATCGTGACGGATCTGGAGTCCCTGGAGTTGATGGGCGTCGTCACCGACCGGGACCTGACCATCCGGGTGTTGGCGGAAGGCCGCCTCGAGAATCGTATGGTGGAGGAAGTCATGACCACCGACGATATCGCCGTGGCGTACCCCGGCGACGACGTACACGATCTCATGACGCTGATGAAGGACCGGCACGTGCGCCGCATTCCGGTGGTCGAGTCGGGGAACACGGTGGTCGGGATCGTGGCGCAGGCCGACCTCGCGAGGGAGGTGGGTCCCTCCGAGCCCGATCAGATCGAGGCGCTTCTGGAGGAGATCTCCGAGCCGCCGCTCCAGGTGATCACCTGAATCGCCGGACCATGGACGGCACGTCGCTCGCGCGGTCGGTAGGGCGGTTCGCCAACCGAAAGGAAGCCGGTGAGCGGCTGTCGACGGCCGTGGCGGAACGCGTGCGCGGGGGCGACGTCGTGGTGTTGGGCCTGCCCAGGGGTGGCGTCCCCGTGGCGCACGAGGTCGCGACGGCGCTGGGCGCACCCCTGGACGTGATCACGGTCCGCAAGGTGGGCGTACCGTGGCAGCCCGAATTGGCCCTGGGCGCGGTGGCCACGGGGGGCGTGACGATCTTCAACGACGCCGTGATCGCCGAGATCGACCTGAAGGAAGGTACCGTCGGGGAGCTGGTGGAACGTGAGCGAAGCGAATTGGAGCGCCGGGAAGCACTCTACCGTCAGGGTCGGCCTCCCCTGGAGGTGGACGGGCGGACGGTGGTGGTGGTGGACGACGGGATCGCTACCGGCGCTTCCATCAGGGCGGCCGTGGAGGCCGTGCGCCGCCGAGGTGCCGCCGTCCGGGTGGTTGCCGTGCCCGTGGCGCCGCCCGAGACGGTCCGGGCTCTGGAGGCGGAGGCCGACCAGGTGATCTGCCTCCAGGCCCCTCCCCACCTGATGGCCGTGGGAGCCTGGTACGACGACTTCACTCCGGTGTCCGACCAGGAAGTGATCAGGCTACTGAGACTCCCGCGAGATGCTCGGTGAACCACTCGGCCGCCAGTCGGGCCACGGTGTCCAGAGCACCCTCCTCCTCGAAGAGGTGAGTCGCGCCCGGCACGACCTTCAACTCCCTGGGGCCCTTCAACTCCTCCAGGGCCTTGCGATTCAGGTCCAGGACGATGGGGTCCCGCTCCCCCACGATGAGGAGCGTGGGCGTGTACACGTGCGACAGGGCGTCGCCGGCCAGGTCGGGCCGTCCCCCCCGTGAAACCACCGCGGCGACCTCACGGCGCCTCCGTCCGGCCGCGATGAGCGCCGCGGCCGCGCCGGTGCTGGCGCCGAACAGACCGAGTGCCAGGTGGTCCACCGGCGGGTAGCGTTTCAGCCAGTCCGTGACCTCCACCAGCCGTTCGGCGAGCATGGGGACGTCGAATCGGTACTCGGCGGTGTGCATGTCCACGCGGTCTTCGTCCGCCGTGAGGAGGTCGAAGAGCACGGTGGCGAGACCTGCCCGCTGGAGCGTGGTGGCCACGAATCGGTTGCGCGGGCTCCGTCGGCTGCTCCCGCTTCCGTGGGCGAAGACCACCAGCCCCTCGGCGCCCACCGGGATGACCAGGTCACCGTCCAACTCCACGGATCCCGCGGGGATCCGGATGCGCGTGCCCTCCGGCATCATCAAGGGAAGCTGGTTCATGATTCCTCCTGTGCGAAGGTAGTCCGCGGTGGCACGACGATGCGCGAAGGCATCCGGCCCGGACCGTCCGGGGTGTGCGGGGAACCGGCGGGAGGCGTGCCATGCGGGAAGCAAAGAGCATGCCCCGAAGCGGGGGTGGCTCCTACCGCGCGGCCCGCGCGGAACGGGTGACCCGGGGGTCCCTTCGGGGATGATGGGAGTGGGTCAGGATGACCCGAGGGCCCGATACGAGCGCCAGCCGGCCCGCACGTACAGGGAGGTGCTGTACGTGACCACGGCCACCACGGTCACGGAACCGATCAGGACCCCCCTGGGGTCGAAACCCGCGATGGTCCACGCGATGAGCACGAAGATGAGGACGGTGGCGAGCTTGCCGTGCACGTCGTGCTCCACCGGCGGGTCCGCCTCGACCCGCTCCAGCATGAGGAGCCCGCTCCCGAGTACGATGTCGCGGAGCACCACCGCCAGGAGGAGCCAGGAGGGGAAGGAGGTGAAGGCCGCGCCCGCGAAGACGGTGAAGTAGAGGAGGGCGGAGAACTGGGCGGACTTGTCCGCGATGGCATCCATGAGCGCTCCGGTCCGGCTCACCAGGTTCCAGCGTCGGGCCAGGTTTCCGTCCAGGACGTCGGAGAGTCCGATCCCGACGAGCACGAGGAGTGAGACCAACCGTGTCCGGTCCACCAGGAGGCCGGCGTCCGCCGCCCGGTCGCAGCGCACCAGCGTCCACAACAGAACGGGGATGAGGACGAAGCGCAGGGTCGTGAGTGCGTTGGGGATGAACCGGGTCATGTCATCTTCTCGCGGTAGCGCTGGAGCTTGCGATAGAGCGTGCGGCGGCTGATCCCCAGGGAGCGGGCGGTTTCGCTTCGCCTCCCACCCGCGGCATCCAGGGTGGAGAGGATGTACTCGCGCTCCAGGTCCTCGAGAGACCACCGTTCCGTCCGGGCGCGATCCAGGAGCCGGTCCGCGTCTCCCGGCGAGTGGACGTCCGCGGGGAGCTCGAGGGAGAGGAAGGCGTCGTCCGCATGGATGATCAAGGAACGCTCCACGGCGTTCTCGAGCTCCCGGACGTTCCCCGGCCACGGGAACGTCCGCATCCTCATCTGCGCCGTGGCGGAGAAGGGGGGCGCCTCGAGGCCGTGCTCCCGGGCGAAGCGACGGCGGAAGTGGTCCGCCAACAGGGGGATGTCTTCGGCGCGGCTGCGCAACGGGGGAACGTGGATGTTGAACACCTGGAGCCGGTAGAAGAGATCCTTGCGGAACGAGCCGTTCTTCACGAGGAGCGCCAGGTCGTGGTTCGTGGCCGCCACCAGCCGGAAGTCCACCGGAATCACGGCGTGGCTCCCCACCGGGCTGATGGTCCGCTGCTGGATCACCCGGAGGAGCTTCACCTGGATGGCGGGCGTGAGGGTGCCTACCTCGTCCAGGAAGAGCGTCCCTCCGGAGGCCACCTGGAACAGGCCGCGTTTGGAGTTGGTCGCGCCCGTGAACGCACCCTTCACGTGGCCGAACAGCTCCGACTCGAGCACGCTCTCCGCCAGGGCGGAACAGTTCACCGCCACGAAGGGACCGTAGGCCCGCGACGAGGCGTCGTGAATGGCCAGGGCGACCAGTTCCTTTCCGGTCCCGGTCTCGCCGGTCACCAGCACGGTGGCCCGGGTCGGAGCCACCCGGGACACGAGATGCAGCACGCGCCCGATGGCGGGGCTGCGCCCGATGATGCGGCGGGTCGGCGCCACGGTGGGCACGGCCGGCACGGCCCCGGAAGGCGGTCCGGCGGGAGGGGTGAATGCCGGTACGCTGGGCGGGGGAACGGCGCGGGCGGGGGTATCGGAGGTACGTGGGCGAGTCGCGTACCCCCCGTATCCTACGGACTTCATGACCTTCTCCGACTTCCCTGGGTCGGGGTGACCCATCGTTCAGGAATATAACATTACGGGAGTGGGCGATGTTCCCGTGAGCCGGCCGGAGGGGGGGTGCCGCGTCCTTGCCCCGGGGGAAGCCGCTCCCCCAGGTTGGCTCGGTTCACCTCTCACCGGCCGACTCCGTCCCGGAGGCACCTCGACATGCTTCGCCGCAATTTTCTCTCCCGGATGGGTGTGGGGCTGGTGGCCCTCCGCACCGACGCATTGTCCCGTCTGGACCAGGCGGCCCTGCTCGTGGATGGGCGCCCACCCGAGGAAGTGGCCCGAGACGAGGACTACTGGTTCGCGGTGCGCCGCGCCTTCACCGTGGATCCCAACGAGATCAACCTGAACTCGGGGAGCGTGAGCCCGGCTCCGCGGGTGGTGCAGGAGGCGGTCGAGCACTACCTGACCATCACCAACATGAGCCCTTCGCTCTGGGTGGACGAGATGCTCTCACCCCACCGGGAGCTGGTGCGGAAACGCCTGGCCGCCATGGCGGGGGCGGACGCGGAGGAGATCGCCATCACCCGCAACACGTCCGAGTCGCTCCAGATCGTGCAACTGGGGATGGAGTTGCGCCCGGGCGACGAGATCCTCCTCACCACCCAGGACTACCCGCGCATGATCACCACGTGGCGGCAGCGCGAACGGCGCGACGGGGTGGTGTTGCGGACGTTCCCGGTGCCCTCGCCGCCCGACGACCCCATGGAGTTGGTGGAGGCGTACCGGAAGCACATCACGCCGAGGACCCGGGTGATCCACATGTCGCACGTGACCTTCACGGCCGGACAGATCTTTCCAGTCCGGGAAATTTGTGCCATGGCCCGGGATCGCGGAATCCGCACCGTGGTGGACGGAGCCCACTCCTTCGCCCACTTCCCCTTTTCCGTCCGCGAGCTGGGGTGCGACTACTTCGGCACCTCCCTCCACAAGTGGCTCACCGCGCCCGTGGGTACCGGAATGCTGTACGTGCGCCGGGAATTGATTCCGGAGACGTGGGCGCTCACTCCGGCTCCCTCCTCCATGGATGGCGACATCCGGAAGTTCGAGCAGATCGGGACCTTCCCCGTGGCCATCCCCAACTCCATCGGCGAGGCGATCACCTTTCACGAGAGCATCGGAGGAGAGCGCAAGGCTGCGCGCCTCCGGTATCTGCGGCGTCGCTGGATGGAGCAGGTGGAGGACGTGCCCGGGGTGGAATTCCGTACCGCCAACGACGACCGTCAGGCAGGCGCGCTGAGCACCATGGGGATCGAGGGGGTGGGGGCACAGGATCTCACCGGGCTCCTCCAGGAGCGGTATTCGATCCACGTGCGGCCCCGGTTCGTGACCGGGGAGTGGGAGGGGATCCGGGTCACGCCCAACGTCTTCAGCACGCTGGAGGAGGTGGACACGTTCGCCACGGCCATCCGGGAAATCGCGGCAGAATTCTTGCAATAGGTCGTGCGCGGTGGGTAGGTTGCCCGCCCCGGTTCCCGGTCATACTCGAACCCCAGGCAACGTGCCCGATTCATTCGTCCGATCCACCGTCCGCACCCCCCACTCGACGCGCTTGCTCCACGTTTGGCTCGTGGGGCTCGTGCTCGCCGGGTGTGGTGGGGACACCCCACCTCCGGGTGGAGGCGTAGACCCCGTCGTTCCGGATGCGATCGAACTCGCACCCGGGCCGGACACGGTCACGGCGGGGACCGCGTCCACCGTGGTGGCGCGCGTCACCGCGAAGGGCGTCGGACTCACGGGGATCTCCGTGCACTTCGTGGGTCAGGGGGGCGCCCAGCCCGCGTCGGCCACGGTGACGTCGGACGGATCGGGACACGCGTCCACGGACGTGCAGTGGCCCCAGCCGGTGGGTGGCGCGGGAGTTCAGGTCTCGATCACCGGGGGATTGTCCGCCCAGCGGACCGTCACGGTGGTTCCGGGCCCCGTGGCCAGCGTGACGCTGTCCGGAGACACCGCCCGGGCGCTCGTTGCCGGTGAGGTGGGCCGGGCGCTTCAGGCGTCGGTGTCGGACGCTTTCGCGAACCCCATCGGAGGGGTGCCCGCGGTGATCTCCTCCACCGGGGACTGCACCGTCCCGGACACCGTTCTCACCGACGTGGCCGGAGTGGCGTCGTTCGGAGTGGACGCCTCGCCCGCCATCGTCAGCGGGGAGTGCACCGTCCGTACCACGGTGGACACGGTGTCGGCGTCGGTGATCCTGGGTGTCGAGGCCGGTGTTCCCAGCGTTCTCCAGAGTGTTTCGGGAGACGCGCAGTCCGGTCCCTTCGGGCTGGGCCTTCCGGACTCCATGGTGGTGCGGGTCGCGGATGCGTATTCCAACGGCATCGGCGGAGTGACCGTCGAGTTCACGGGTGTGGATGCCGTTCCGGCGGTGCCTTCGGTGGTGACGGCGCAGAGCGGCGTCGCGGCGGTCGCGGTGACGCTGGGGGACGCCGTCGGGACCCAGTCCGTGAAGGCCGTGGTTCCGGGTGTCGACAGCGTCGTGTATTCCTTCCAGTCGCTCCAACCGGTGGACTCGGTGTTCGTCGCGGTCACGTTGGACAGCCTCGGCAGGGTGGGGGCCACCTCGGTGGGCTCCGCCACCGCGTACGATCGGCTCGGACGGGTCGTGCCGGGGGCGGTGTTCACGTGGGCCTCTTCGGTGACCGGCGTGGCCACGGTGAGCCCCGACGGAACCATCACCGCGGTGGCCGATGGTGTGACGTCGATCACGGCCACGTCGAACGGGGTGGTCTCCAATGCGGTGCCGGTGAAGGTCGGGATCCCGGTACGGTATGACCGCGTGGCCCCCGGAACGGGGCACACCTGCGCCGTCTCCACCGGAGGGGATGCGTACTGCTGGGGGTATGGCGCGACGGGGGAGATCGGGAATGGAGCGTTCCTCGACCGATGGATCCCCGGGATCGTATCGGGCGGAGTGACCTTCGCCGAGCTCACCGCCGGTGACCACGCCTGCGGGACGGTCGTCGGCGGGGCCAGCCATTGTTGGGGGTACAACCTGTACGGACAGGTGGGCGACGGTACCACCGTCCACAGGGCGGTTCCCACCGCGGTGACGGGGGGACTCACATTCACCGTGGTGACGGCCAATGGGGGTCACACCTGTGGAATCGAGTCCGGCGGCTCGACCTACTGCTGGGGGTACAACGGGAGCGGGCAGTTGGGTGACAGCACCAGGATCAGCAAGTCGGGTCCCGTGCTGGTTCATGGAGGGCACGCCTTCGTGGGTCTGTCCGCCGGCGGGTACCACACCTGCGGGCTGGACGCCGCCGGCGTCGCCCACTGCTGGGGAGACAACGCCTACGGGCAGTTGGGAGACGGCACGGTTACCCAGAGCCTGGAGCCGGTCCCCGTGGCTGGAGGCCACGCCTTCCGGTCCCTCGCCGGGGGGGTGTATCACACCTGCGGCGTGGACGGAGCGGGAGCAGTGTACTGCTGGGGCTACAACCTCGACGGCCGGCTGGGCGACGGGTCCACCACCGACTCATCGGTGCCCGTGGCCGTGACGGGCGGGCATGTCTTCCAGAGCGTGTCCGCCGGCTTGAGCCACACGTGCGCGCTGAAGGCGGGCGGAGACGTGTGGTGCTGGGGTGGGAACGTGTCGGGGCAGCTCGGCGACGGATCCCTTTCGGACCGTGTTTCTCCCACCGCCGTGACGGGTGGTCACGTGTTCACGACGCTTTCGTCGGGACAGCAACACGTCTGCGGCATCGACGCCGACGGGCTCATCTACTGCTGGGGATACAACGGGAGCGGTCGCCTGGGTGACGGTACCATTACGTTGCGGGTGATCCCGACCCGCGTGGTGGAGCCTCAGCCGTAGGCCGCGGCGCGGCGTTCCTGCGCCCCGGGTCCCCCCGCGGGAGCCCGGGACGCCTCACCTGGCAGGGAAGGGGCTCCGTCAGGACCCTCCCGTCAGCGTGTAGATGGTCTGCGTGGGGAAGGCGAACTCCAGCCCTCCGGCGTTGAACCGTTCCAGGATGGCCAGGTTCACGCTGGTCTGGGTGTCCAGGATGTCCGCTTCCTTCCGGATGTAGTAGATGAAGAGGACGTTCATGGCGAAGTCGCCGTAGCCGTTGAACGCCACCCGGGTCTCGTCGGTCACGCTTGCGGCGTGCTCCTCGGCGATGGTCGCGAGGATCTCCATGGCCCGGCGCATCCCCTCGGGCGGCGTGTCGTAGGTGAGGCCCAGGTTCAGGACCACCTTACGGGTGGGCTCGCGGGTGACGTTCTCCACCGGCGAGTCGGAGAAGGAGTGGTTGGGGATGGTGACCTCGCAGCCGTCCAGGGTGCGGAGCCGGGTGCTGCGGATCCCGATGTCCGTGACCGTGCCGTCGAAGCCCGCCACCCGCACCCGGTCGTTCAGCGCGAAAGGCCGGTCGGCGAAGATCGTGAATCCCCCGAAGATGTTGGACACCGTATCCTTGGCGGCCATGGCCAGCGCCAGGCCTCCGATGCCGAGCCCGGCCATGAAGGCGGCCACGTCGAAGCCGGCGTTGTCCAGGGCCAGGATCACGCCCAGGATCCAGATTCCCACCGATCCCCATCTCTGGAGGATGGGGAGGAGTTGGTCGTCCAGGTTGCTGTCGGTCCGCTCGGCCAGGGGCTGAAGGATGTTGCGCACGAAGGCATGGAAGAAGCGTACGATCATCCAGGTGACGGCCAGGACCACGGTGGCCTGGATGGCGTTCTCCACGAACTGGACCAACCCGTCCGCCAGGGTGAGGGTCTCCACGGCGATGCGCAGGCCGAGGGCCGTGAAGATCACCACCAGGGGCTTGTCCATCGTGCCCACCACGAAGTCGTCGAGGCGGCTGCTGGTCCGGGCGGCGGCCTTGTGGATCACGTTCCCCATGATCCAGTTGAGCACCTTTCCCAGAAGGAAGATCCCCATGGTGATTCCGAGGGCCGCGGCCCAGGCGCTCACGGTGTTGCCGTAGAAGGTTTGCGAGAGAAAGCCCTGCATGGAAACGACTCCGGATGGTGTGTTGGTTACTCAGCCTTTCACCTGACTCGGGCGTAGAAGTTCCCGTCTCGGCGACATCCCCTCACATGGTCGGATGGAGCCAGACACGGTTTCATGAACCCTTGCGCCGGGGGGATCATACGATGGGTGGAGGTCAGCGGTCGCTGAAGGCCATTTCCTCCAGGAGCGCTTCGTAGACGGGGTGCCCTTTCATGGGAGTGAGTTGGGGGTCCACCATGAGGAAGACCATGGAGTGGGATCGCTCCTCGAGGGCACGCCGGAGCCACTCGGCGGCTTCATCGAATTCACCCAGCGCGGCGTGGACTTTGGCGACTTCGTAGGAGGGCACGTATCCGCCGGCGTCATCGTCGATGACGGATCGAAGAATCCGGCGTGCCTCGTCGGATCTTCCGGACGAAGCGTGGACGTGACTCAACGCCAGACGGAGGTTCGCGGTGGCCCCACCGTGCTCCACTGCCTGCTCGATGAACCGGGTGGCCCGCGCCGTGTCACCCAGCTCCTCGTAGGCTTGTCCCATCCATAGATAACCGAGAGCGAAGGTCGGATCCCGCCGGACGGACTCCCGCAACTGTTCGATGGCGGTGTCGAATTCCCCCCGGTAGTAGGCGCCCCATCCGATGACCGAATGGGCGATGATGGAAAAGGGGTCGAGTTCCAGCGACCTGCGCAACTCGCGCTGGGCTTCCTCATCCCTTCCCAGCGCCGTGAGGAGGTTTCCGTACCAGTGATGGGCCACGGGGTAGCGCGGGTCGATCCCGATGCTCTGCTGGAAGGCGTCCTCCGATGCCTGCCAGTCCCAGTCGAAGTAGAGCGCCGAGTAGGCCAGGGTGGCGTACGCTTCGGCGAGGGGTGCGATCTCGATGGCTCGCGCTACGGCTTCGCGCGACAGCGGGAAGGCCTCCGTGGGCGGGAGATAGTCGTAGAAGCCCATGATGGCATAGGCATCGGCTACCCCCACCCACGCCCTGGCGTATCCGGGATCCCTGTCGACCGCGGCGCGGAACATGGCCAGCGCCTCTTCCACATTTTCCTTGGTGCGGCGGTTCCATGCGTACCGGCCCCGGAGGTAGAGATCCTGTGCCTGGTGGTCGGTCGTCTGGCCGGGAAGGGTCACGTCGATGGCGCCGCCGCCGAGGCGTGGCCGAAGCGCAGCCACGATGGCGATGGCGATCTCTTCCTGAACCGCCAGAGCGTCGGCCAGTCGGCGTTCGTACGTGTCCTGCCACTCCACGACGCCACGGGCCACATCCACGAGTTCCGCCCGGATACGAAGAGCATCCGCGCTCTTGCGCACGGTGCCGTCCAGCACGTAGCCCGCACCGAGCCGCGTTCCCACTTCACGGACATCCAGGTTCTGCCCGCTCAACGCGTGGGTGGAACTGCGCGGAATCACCGAGAGTCCCTCGATGCGCGATACCGCTGCCGAGATCTCCTCGGAAATACCCTCGCCGAAGTAGGCCTGGTCGCCGTCGGGACTGAGGTCGGCGAAGGGAAGGACGGCGATGGAAGCCTCCGGGGGGACGTCGGAGGCGGACCCGGGCGAAGGTGGGCGTTCGGGAGTGGGGAGGATCACGAACGCCGCGATGGTGACCAGAGCGGTGATCATGACGATTTCGGCGATGTTGACCTTCTGCCTCCCCTTCTCGCCGTGATACCAGGCGACGATGCCTGCGATGGGGAGCCCGAATGCGATCATCAGGATGACGGTACGCTCCACCTCCACCGGCCAGAGGAACTTCTCGGCTACCAGGTCCACGATTTCGAGGACGGTGAAGCTGCCCACTACATAGGCGGCCACCCACTGCGGCAGCTTGGATCGCTTGAGTCGTTCGAATCCGGAGTCTTCGGTCATCCCGTTCGGCGGTCGGGTCCGTGATGGTCGGCGCAATCGATCAACATGGGTGGTCCGGGGCGAAAGCCGCAACGGACACCCAAACGCCCCGGACGGCCGGGAGGGCCGTCCGGTCTCGTGTCGTCGCAACCGGCGCGTAGCCTAGGACCCGGTCGGCGAGCCGCGATGGCGGACTCCCGGGCTCCGCCACATGAGCCGCGCCTCCCTAATAGCTGTAGCTGAGTATCGCCGTGATGGTGCGGCCCTGCGCCGGCCGGCCGGTCGGTCCCAGAAAGAGGGCTGCACCGGTGATGTAGTCCTTGTCGGTCAAGTTGCGGCCGTGCAGAGCCATCTCCAGCCGTCCGCCCGCGGTTGCGTACGAGAGACGCGCATTGAGCAAACCCATGGCGCCCTGTGTCTCGAAGGCGTTGTTGGAGGGGCTGTAGAAGACACGGCTCTTGGCCGTGACTTCGCCGCGGACGGCGAAATCACCCGTCGGAAGTCGCCACGTGTACCGACTGCTGAGCGACGCGGACCACTCCGGAGCGTTGTTCAGACGATTCCCGTCGGCATCGGTGGGGGTACCGGCGATGGGATCGAAGGTCGCGAACGACCCCCGGTACGTGGCGTCGAGGTAGGCCAGAAAACCCCACACTTCCAGGTCTCTCGTCGGTCTAGCCATGAGTTCCAGCTCACTCCCCCTGATGGCGGCATTCGTCGCGTTGCGCACCCGCTCCGTACCCGCTCCGAGGAACTCGATGACCTGGAGGTCGGTGTAGTCGCTGTAGAAGATGGCCATGTTCACATGGGCCCTGCCACCGGCCAGGGTGGCCTTCTCTCCGACTTCGTATGCCCACACGTTCTCGGCGCCGAATACGCTGTTCTCTCCCGGCGTCGTGATGAAGTTGAAGCCTCCGGCCTTGTATCCCCGAGAAGCGTTCGCGTAGAGCAGGAAGCCCTCGCGAACCCGGTAGTTGACACCGAGCTTCGGTGTCAGCGCATCGAACTCGGCTTGCTCGGTGATCTCGAACTGGGGCGCGGGAGACGGGCCGGCGTCGATTGCGTATAGGCCACCGTAGCCGAGACCCTCCTTGTCGTCTCGCGAATACCGCAACCCGGCCGTGAGCGACAGGTTCCGTCCCACGTCATAGGTGCCCTCGGTGAAGAGGGCCCACGCGTCGGTGTCCGCGTTCCGACCCTGCAATTGCCCGAGGTTCGCCGGGAAGATCTTGAGAAAGAAGAACGACTCGACCTGCTCCTTGAGATAGTACGCGCCGCCGACAAGCCGCAGACGATCGGTGTCGTAGTTCAACTGCAGTTCCTGGGAGAACTGGTCCTGTACCTCCGGCAACGGCTCCGTGCGCAGAACCGGGATCTCGGTGGCATCGAGGTCCGCCGCGATCAGCATGTCCGACCGACGAGCGGCGGTGATGGACGTCAACGAGACGTGATCGTTCAAGTCGTATCCGATGGTAGCGGAGAGTCCCCGGGTCTCGTGCGTGTACACGGGATCGAATCCCACCGAGACGACGTGCAGGTCATCGAACTCGGATTCCCCCAGCCCCGTCGGACGTAGTGGCTTCGCGTAGTACAGGGGTGTCTCGTCGATGTCCGTGTAGTCGCCGGCCAGAGTCACCTCCAGCGAGTCCGGGAGCACGAAGCGCAGTTTTCCGCGGATCTGGAGGCGGTCGATTTCGCCGATCGGCCCACCGGCGGCGGGATTCACGTTTTCGATGAAGCCGTCACGGTCGGCCTTCTGGATGGAAAGGCCTCCCATGACCCGACCAGGCACGACGGGCCCCCGCAGCGACAGGTCCAGTCGCATCTCATCGAAGGTTCCGTACGCGAGCCGCGCGTCCGCCTCGACCTCGTCACCGGGCTTTCGTGTGAGGATATTGATCGTTCCAGCGGTGGCGTTGCGCCCGTACAGCGTACCCTGCGGTCCGCGGAGCACCTCGATGCGATCCACATCGATCAAGTCGAGCAAGGCCGTGGATGGGCGCGCCATGTAGACCCCGTCCACTTGTACGGTGGTGCTGGTCTCGCCACCGGACAGCGTGGTGTTGGAGCCGATGCCCCTGATGGTGATCTGCGCGATGTTGGCGTTGGCCGAGATCGACAGTCCCGGAGTGAAGTCGGCGATGTCGGGCAGGTTGTTGAGGTAGCTGGACCCGAGACGCTCGGCGTTGAAGGCCGTGACGGAGAGGGGCGTGACCTGTAGATCCGTGACGCCCGTACGTGTGACCGTGACGGCGACCGGCTCCAGCACGTACCGCGTGGAGTCGACGGAAACATCCTGGCCCCGGAGGTCTCCGGCGAGCAGAGATACGCAGACGAGGAAGGTCATGGCCGACGGCCTTGTCGAGTGGGTCCTCATCGAGGGCAACTCCTCCGAAGGGGTGGGGGGCCGGTGGAGGCCGGCCGAGCTACGAGGGGTGGGATGCCACGACCGCCGAATGCCCCATCCGGCGGAGGCACGTGATCGGAAGGCGGGCAAGGCCATGTGGTTCCTAGCGGAAGTGTCGCCCGACTTGTGGACGACTTGAGCGCGCCTGCAGGAGTCGAGGGCGGGCGGCGTTCGAGATCCGGGTGGGTCCCGTGGCCCCGCTTACGCGTTCGACGGCGGGGAGAGTGGTAGGCGAATGGTGACTTGCGTACCGGCCTCACGAGGGGAGTGGATAGCGATCGAGCCCCCGTGGGTCTCCACGCACTTCTTGGTGATGGTCAGACCCAGCCCCACGCCGAAAGCGCGGGTGCTGAACAGCGGCTCGAAGAGCTTGGGCCTGTCGTCTTCCGAAATCCCGGGGCCATTGTCGCGCACGGTGATTTCGACCTCCTCCGGCGACACCCGCCGGGTGGATACCGATACCACGGCGTTGGGGGTCGGGTCGCTCGCTCCGTCGGTCCCTTCGGTCAATGCCTGTATGGCGTTGGATATGACGTTCTCCATGGCCCTGCGGAGCCGATGCTGGTCCATGGGGACCACGACGTCGCCGAGATCGAAATCGCGCTCGAGGTGGACCCCCGGCGCGGGGAACCAATCGTCGAGGATCGAGGAGAGCCACGGGTCGACCAGGACGGGAACGAACTGGGGATCGACCTGCCTCGTGAACTCGAGCATCTCGTCCACGATGTGTTGGCACCGTTCGACGCCGACGTCGAGGCGATCGAGCACCGGAAGGACCCGTTCCTCGTTCCCACTCCCCTCGAGCCGTTTGCGCAATACGAACGCGCTCGACCGAGCCGCACCCAGGGGGTTCCGCAGTTCGTGACTGACCGTGGCAGTGATGCGTCCCAGAGTCGCCAGGCGCTCCTGCCGCAGGAGCTCGCCCTGAGCTTCGCGGAGGGCCCGTGCGCGTTCCTCAACCAATTCCTCGAGTTCCTCGGTGTGACGCTCCAGGCGGTGCTCTGCTTCGCGCCTCTGTTCGATCTCGGTCTGCAGGCCCGCGTAGAGGCGCGCGTTTTCGATCGAGATCGCGGCGTGGGGAGCCAGCAGCTCCAGCATTCGCACGCTTTCGTCGGTGTAGGCGTCGGCGAGCGTGGAGTTCTCGAGGTAGATGGCGCCTATGGCGCGCTCTTTGCGGCGGAGGGGCACACACAGGACGGAGAGCGATCGTCGGGCGCGAAGGTATTCGTCGTCCTTGAAGGTGTCGGACAATCCAGCGCTGTCCACGATCGCGATGTCGTGCGTCCGCAGCGCCAGGCGCACGACGCTGGTGGCGAGGGATTGCGCGGTGGGTGGCACCGGCTGGACCAGGTTCACCGCGATCGTGGCTCCGTCCCGCCGAGCCGAGCCACGCAGTCGAAAGTCGTCCGCTTCACCGACGAGGATGTGACCGATGTCCGAGCCGGTTCCGCGGAGGAACGTGTCCAGCACCTTCTGGAGGAGGCGGTCTTCGTCGATCTCCTCCGACATGGCCTGGGTGATCCGGCCGATCGCGGCGAGGTCGATGGCCTGCTGGCCGCTGCTGTGGGAGAGGCTCGTGGGTGATACCCACATCGGTAGCGAGCTGCCCTGGGAGATGATGGGGAATTCCTTCAGCAGCGACTCACACTTCGCGCGGGCGCCCCAACGAGCGTACGCCGCGTGGGCATGACGCAGGTAGATCTCGGCCACGAACTGGTGCCCATGGCCATGAAAGAGCCTTCCGGCCAGCTCCCACGCGATCGCCTCGTCCTGGATGGGGCCGTGCTCGCGGGCGTGGTTGACGGCCTCGTCGAAGTGCTTGGCGGCCGACTGGAAGTCGCCTCGGATGCGCGCCTCTTCGCCGCGCAGCAGAGCGACCTTCGCCGTGAAGTTCGCCGAGCACCAGGCCACCATGGGTTCCACTCTGACGCGGCTCGCGGCCAACCCCTCGAGCGCCTCATCTGGGTCCGCCTTGCGGGCGGCGAACATTCCCTCGAGGAAGATATGCTCGGCGGTGGAGAATTGTCCGATCGCTCCCGCCATCGACGCCTCGGAGGCGGCCGCGAGATCATCGCCAACCGCGCCGGGTCGGAGGATGTACCGTCCCCACATCTTGCAGATGTGGTGATAGTGCAATCCGTGAAGGAAGGCCGCCTGGGTCATCATGTCCAGGAAGGACCGATCCTCCTCTCCGTCGATATCGAGCAGGGATGACGACTGATGCACCCCGCGAAGCAGCCCTGCCAGCGCATCGAGTGACTCGCAGATGTGCCGAGTGGGGTTCTTGGTCTCTTCGAGGAGGGCACGCCGTTCAGCGATATCGGCCTGCACCCGTGCGAGTGGGTTTCCTGCGGAGAACGCCAGAATGGACGCCTGGAGGTGACAGTATCCCGCGTACATCAGGTCTCCGCCCTGCCTGCATGCCCGTGCACCCTCATCGAGCACGGGAGCCGCGTGCGGGAGCGGCCGGCTCCAGGGCAAGGCGATTCCCCCGAAAGTGAGCTTGGCACGCCCCTCGGCCGCGGGGTCTCCGAACCGCTCCGCCGTGTCGACCGCGAGGCGGCAAGGCTCGTACGCGCGGGAGAAGTCGCCGCTCAATATTGCGTCGAACGCACCGAGCAGATTGTATCCGATCGCGGAATAGCGCGAGAGTCCGTGCTCGACGGAGAGTTCCAGCACCTTCGTGCCCAGGAACGGGAGGGCTTCGGAGCGTGCCACGTAGCAGGGGGAGACCAGGTCCCCCAGCAACGCGAGAACCGCCTCGATGACGTCGTCCTCGATGACCGGGGCGCCGTCCACTCCGGCCGACATCAGCTTCCGTCCGAAGGCCAGACCTCTTGCTGTTACGTCGGCGACGGCATCCGGGTCGAACGGTCCCAGTGGCACTCCGGCGTCTTCCAACGCACCGAGTCCGATGTCGACGGCGTCGGACCAGCGGTCCTGCGACATGCGGATCAGGACGCGCAGCCGCTGCGCGTTGATCCGGCTGGTGCCTTTCTGCGCGAAGGTGAGGATCTCCTCGGCGAATGTTTCCGCTTCGTCGGGGTCGCCCAGGAGGTATGTCGACTCGGCGGCCAGCAGCAAGGCTTCGATCCGCATCTCCATCGGCGGCGAGGAATCCTCGATCGAGTCCATGAGGGCCAGGGCCTGCGCGGCATGCTCGAGGGCGGCCTTGGCGGCGTTGCTCGAACGGGCGCGGCGACTCGCCCAGAGGTTCGCCAACGCGATGTCGATGCGCCCGTCCGGATCGTGGACGGCGTCGAGTCCCGCATTGAGGTGTCCCACCCAGTCGCGCCACGGGTACACCGCGTCCCCTTCGGGATATGCGACCCGAAGCCTGCGGCCCACATCCCGCCTGAGAAGGGGCAGGTCGCCCACCGGAATCGTGTACTCGATGGCTTCGCGAATCCGGTGATGGCGAAACGCCATGGCGAGCCCGGACTGTCCGGTCGGGTTGGATATGCCCTCGGGGACGTCGAACGAATCCTCGGTAGACTCAACCAGCCCCTCGTCCATGGCGACCACCATGGCGCGCCAGACCGCCGAATGACTCTCGCCCGTCGCGGTAGCCAGCGTATCCAGGTCGAACTGGGAGCCCAGCAGGGCCGCGGAGCGGATGATGGCGCCCATGGACGGGTCGAGCGGTTCCGTGAGATGGGCGATCACCTGGGCGACGTCGGGGTGCTCGGAGTCGGTGGGGTGGTCCGGGAGCTTCCACTCCCACCGCTGTGTGTCGCTTCTGTACGTGAGCGCGCCGGTGCGGTCGAGATTTCGCAGCGTCTCGCGGGCCGCGAACGGATTTCCTCCGGACACATTCATCAGGTATCGCGCGAGACTGTGGGCCCGCTTGCTGGACGAGCCCAGAGCGCTGCGCACCAGGTCCGTGAGGCCGTCTTCGTCGAGGGGCGCTACCGTCATCGTCACCGTCCGCACCGCTGCCGCCCGCAGTGATGCGAGAAGCTCCTCCACCGGCCGGTCGCCGTCGTTGTCGCTCTCGGTCCGGCATGTGCACAGTACCAAGAGGCGTCCAATCCGGGGCCGCGCGAGAATCTGATGCAGAAGGTCGAACGTCGCCTGGTCTGCCCAGTGCAGGTCCTCCATCACCAGCAGGAACGTTCCCTCTCCCCGCAGGGTCTCGAAGAGCGTGGAAAGTGCTTCGGTGAAGCGTTGGGCGGCCTCCGCCGGCGGGACCTGAGGGGGCGGCGCCGGATGATCCAGGAGTGGTGCGAAGGCCGGCACCAGTCCGGTGATGACGCCACCGATGCTGCCGAGCGAAGTAGTCAGGCGACTGCGCCATTCGTCGAGTAGCACCGGGTCCGTGGCGAGAAGGCGGTGCGCGGCTCCGGACAGAGCCTGTGCCAACCCGGACAAGGGTATGTCGCCGCGAACCGATTCGTGACCGCCCATGGCGAGGAATGAGATCGGTTCCGGGTTTCTGTGGAGCCACTCTTGCACGAGCCTCGACTTCCCGATCCCCGCTTCGCCTCGCAGGAGAACCATCGCCGGAGTTCCCGCCTCCGCGCACGTAGTGAGTTCGGCGTCCAGCGCAGCGAGTTCCTCCGATCTCCCCTCGATCCCCCCGGGTAGGCGGAGCGCTGGTCCCGTGTCCCAGGTGCCGGGCTCGAATTGTTCGAGCGCGTCCGCGGAGCCCAGGCCGTGTCGACACCATTCCAGATCCCTCAGGAGACCTCGCGCGCTCTGATATCGGTCCTCGGGCGCTTTCTCCAGCAGCTTTGCGACGATGCGGGAGACGGGGCCCGGGATGTCGGGAACGAGACTGGAGACGGATGGCGGTCGGGTCGTCAGAATGGCGTAGGTCGTGTCGAGGTCGTCCCTCGTCGCGAAGGGGTTCGAGCCCGTGAGCACCTCGTATAGCATGACGCCGAGCGAGAACAGGTCGGAGCGTTGGTCGATCACCCGATTGAGTCGTCCCGTCTGCTCGGGCGAGACGTAGGGGATCGCGCCGGCCCGGCGGCCCCCGCCCGACCGAGCCGAGCGATCGGACATCGGAGTCGCCGAGCCGAAGTCGATGATCCTCGGCTCTTGCGTCGCCGGCGCGAGAAGGACGTTCCCTGGGTGCAGGTCGTGATGGATCAGCCCGGCGCCGTGGATGGCGTCGAGAGCGTTCGCCAGCCCCGTCGCGATCGTGAAGAACGACTCCATCGACGCAGGCTTCCCCCCGAGGGCCCGGGTCAGCGGGATTCCGCCGAAGTCTTCCTGGACCAGATGTTGGGCACCGTCGACCGTGGCCAGGCCGAGCGATCGCACTACATGGGGTGAAGCGACCCTGCTGCCGAACTCGTACTCTCTGCGGTCTCTGGCCCGACCCAGGCCCGTCTCGATACCGACGGACCGTTTGAGGATCACCGGCTCCTGCGTCGAGATCCTTACGCCTCTGAGAACCAAGGAGCGCTGACCCGAGCTGATGGTCTCCGTTACGATGATCTCGCTCATGATCGTGTGGCTACTCGGATTGGGCCGAAAAATGCTCCTGGGCGTGTCGGATGACCTGCTCGGGGTCGACGGGCTTGAAGTAGCAATTGAAGGACGCCGCTCCGCTGTTCAGGACCCGCTCCGGCGTCGAGCCTTCGCCCGGGTCGAGCACCACCAGGATCGGGGCCGAAAGGCCCGACGCGCGGAGGTCCATGCACAGGGACATGGCGTCCAGCACAGGGGCCGGGCGCAGCACCAACACTTCCGGTCGGGTGTCCGGGGAGAACGCCGGCGTGCCGGTACCCGGATCGGCCTCCGGGATGAAGGCGCGAACGCCGCGAGCGGCGAGCGCCGCAGCCACGGCCTGCGGGAAGTCGGGCTCCCGCACACACACGACCATGATCGTGTCCGGCTTGCGCGATCCGATGAGCGTGGCGGCTTGCTCCGCCGTGGGCGGGCGTTCGACCACCGCGGTGGACTGGCCGGGTGCCACGAAGGTCAGCAAGTGCTCCAGCGTGTATCCGGTCATCACGTGTGTGGTCAACGTGGGTTGAAGCTCCCGCGCGCGCCGGTGTAGTTCCAGGCCCGTCATGTCGGGGAGCCGGAAGTCCAGGTACGCCAGGGAGAACTCACGCTCCTGGAGCAACTCGAGGGCCTTGCGGCCCGAGGCCGCGATGGTGGAGCGGAAGCCGGCGACGTCGAGCACGTCCGCGAGCGACATCGCCACGATGGCGCTGTCTTCGACGATCAGGATTTCTGGAGGGTTCAATCGAACGGCCTCGTGGCAAGGCGGCAGTCGCGGACCTTGACCGACTGCCTGTCCGTGAGCCGAGCGGGTCCGCGGTACGTCGGAAGACTCACGGGCGATGGGTATGGTTGTATCGAGGCTCCCAAGGGAAGCGATACCTTGGCGTGCCCATCCACCCCAGGAGGTGTGACGGAAGATTCGAATACGATCCCGGCGACCCCTTGGTGTGATCGAAGCCCCTCCATGGGGGCCGGCCCCACGGGAGTCATCGATCAACAAGTCTCGGCTGCAGCGGAACGCCGCTTTAGTGGTGGAACTCGCGCCGGATACCGCGAGGGACAGCACGACGCCCCGGACGGCCGGGAGGGCCGTCCGGGGCGTCGTGGTCGGGAAAGGGTCCCGAGTCCACGCCCACGGAGCGCGCTCCGTGGGCGTGGACGTCCGTCAGCTGATGAGCTTCTGGATCTCGATCGGATCCAGGCCCGCCTCCCGCAGGAGCTCGTTCAATCGCGAGATGTCCTGCTCGATGATGAGCTGGAGCCGCACCATCTCCGCCTGGAGGAGCCCGTCGAGGCGCTCGAACACCTGCCGTGATTGCTCCGTGGGCGGGAAGTCGCCCCGGGAGACGCCGTTGAGGAGGGCGGCGAGCTTGTTGTTGATCTTGATGGGGAAATTGAGCGGATCCTGCCGGCTCTCGTTCCTCACCTGGTAGATCTCGCTCTCCACCTCGTCGAGCTTGCCCCGCACCACGTCGGCCTGGCCATGGATCTCGGGGTTCTCCGTCCGGCCGGTGCGATCGTCCACCTGACCCTCGATGTCGCGGATCTGGATGACGGCCTGGTTGGCCTGGGTGACCTTGTCACGGACCTCCAGCGCCAGATCGAGCTGGGCCTGGAGTTGGGCGATGGTCACGGGCTCGTTGCGGGGGTCGAGCTTGATCTCGAACTCCTGCTCGAGCACCTCATCACCCGCGGTGAGGCGCACCGTGTAGCTGCCGGGAAGCACCACCGGGCCCTGATTGCTCCCGGACCAGAAGATCATCCCCTCGAAGTCCACGAAGCCGGGGTAGCGGAGATCCCACATGAAGGTGCGGGCTCCGGCCTTCCCGGAGGGCTGCGAGCGTGCGCCCCCGCCGAAGCGGCGGCGGCCCCTGCCGGGGCGTGCCTGCTCCACGGTGGCGTCACCCTCGTACGTCTCGATGACGTTTCCGTTCTCGTCCATGAACTCCAGCTTCACGTCGGAGTCTTCGGCCAGGTAGTACCGCACCTGCACGCCGGGGTCGACGTTGCGGTAGGTGTCCACCGGCTTGTAGAGGTGCACGTCGGCCTCGGCCACCCGGGCGTTCATCGCCCGGATGGGGGTGATGTCGCGCATGACCCAGGCGGAGCGCCCATGGGTTCCGATCACCAGGTCGTTCTCCTTCACCTGGATGTCGCTCACCTGCACGTTGGGGAGGTTCATCCCCAGCGACTGCCAGTTCGCCCCGTCGTCCCACGACACGTACACCGTCTGCTCGGAGGCGGCGAAGAGGAGTCCCGGACGGGTGGGATCTTCACGCACGGAGCGGATGAAGTCGTCTGCGGGGATCCCGTTCACGATCTTCGTCCAGCTGGCGCCGTAGTCCTCCGTCTTCCAGATGTACGGCGCGCGGTCGTTCTCCACGAGGTAGCGGATCACCGCCACGTAGGCCTTCCCGGGCGTGTTGGGTGAGGCCTCGATGGTGTTCACACGGCCCAGATAGGGCATGTCCGCCGGGGTGACGTCGGCCCAGTCGGGCATCTCGGCGGTGCCGTTGCGCGTCACGTGCACCAATCCGTCGTCGGAGCCGGCCCAGATCACCTCGGGATCATGGTACGACGGTGCCAGGGCGAAGATGGTGGCGAAAACCTCCACTCCCGTCTGGTCCTTGGTGATGGGACCGCCCGACTCGATCATCGTGGAGTCCACGGCCCGGGTCAGGTCGGGGCTGATGCGCTGGAAGCTCTGACCCTCGTTGGTGGTCTTCCAGACGTGCTGCGAGGTGGTGAAGAGCACGTTGGAGTCGTGCGGCGAGAAGACGATGGGGAACGTCCACTGCACGCGCTCCACCAGCGAAGCGGAGGACTGGCCCATGGGGTTCTCGGGCCACACGTTGATGGCCCGCTCCTGACCGTTCTGCTGGTTCTTCCGTGTGAGCGTGCCGGAGTGGGACCCGGCGTAGAGGATCCAGGGCTTGTCGGGGTTGGAGGCGATGTACCCCGACTCCCCGCCCCCGGCGTCGTACAGGAAGGTGTGGCGCATGTCGCCGCCGTACAGGTGGTCCCACCCGCGGCTGGGGACGCACGCCGTGGAGTTGTCCTGCTGGGCGCCGCACACGTGATAGGGGAAGTGGTTCGTGGTGGTGATGCGGTAGAACTGGGCGGTGGGGAAGTCCTGGTCCGTCCACGTCTCGCCTGCGTTGAAGGAGACGTTGGCGCCACCGTCGTTGGCCTCGATCATCCGCATGGGGTCGCTGGGCGAGATCCACAGGTCGTGGTTGTCGCCGTGGGGCACGCTCATGGACTCGAGTGTCACGCCCCCGTCCGTGGACCGGTAGATCCCCACGTTGAGCGCGTACAGGAGATCGCGGTCCTGGGTGTCTGCGTAGATGCGCGTGTAGTAGAAGGCCCGCTGGCGCAGGTCGCGGGAGTCGTTGATGAGCTCCCAGGTGTCGCCGGCGTCGTCGGAGCGGAAGAGCCCGCCCTCGGCGGCCTCCACCTGCGCCCACACGCGGTTCGGATCGGCGGGGGACACGGCCACGCCGATCTTCCCGATGGTTCCGGCGGGCATCCCCGGATTGCGGGTGAGCTCGGTCCAGGTCTCACCGCCGTCGGTGGACTTGAAGAGTCCCGAGCCGGGTCCGCCGGAGCTCATTCCCCACGAGCGACGCCACGCTTCCCAGAGAGAGGCGTAGAGGACGTCGGGGTCGGTGGCGTCCAACACCAGGTCCTGGGCGCCGGTGTTCTCGTCGCGGTAGAGGACGCGCCGCCACGTTCCGCCGCCGTCGGTGGTCTTGTAGACACCCCTCTCATCGCTGGGAGTGGAGTGCACCCCCCAAGCGGCGGCCCACGCGATGTCACAGTTCTCCGGGTGGATGCGGATGCGCCCCACGGCCTGGCTCCCGTCGAGGCCGATGTGCCGCCACGTCTCGCCGGCATCGTCGGAGCGGTACACGCCGTCACCCTGCTGGATGTTGCCGCGGATCTCCGACTCGCCCATTCCGATGTAGACCACGTCGGGGTTGGCTTCGCACACCTGCACCGCGCCCACCGAGGCGGAGTTCACCTGGTGGTCGGTCACGGGGTTCCAGGTGGTGCCGGCGTCGGTGGTCTTCCAGAGGCCGCCGCCGGAGGCGCCGAAGTAGTACTCCAGGGGTCGGGCGTCGCTGCCCGCGGCCGCCGTGGAGCGGCCGCCCCGGGAGGGGCCGATGTTCTCCCACTCCAGGTTGGAGAAGAGATCCTGGGAGTAGGTCTGGGCCTGCGCGGTGTCCTGCGCCACCAGCGATCCCATGAAGACCAGGGCCAGGGCAGGCCGCATGGACAGGGGGAACGGGTACCTCATGTGGGGCCTCGTCTGTTTGGCGGAGCCGCCGGGGCTCGGCCGTGAACGGCAATGGTTTTGGGCAGGAGGGCAAGGTGGGGAGGGTCTTTGAGGTGGGCAATAGGGGGTGGCCCACGATCAAGTGCCCGGAGGTCGGCATCGATACTTCCGGGGAGGCACCCCTCTCGTCGTTCTGGAGGTCCCCGGTGACACAACCCCCGTCCGGCGTGATCGTCGGACATTCCAACATGGACCTGGATTGTTTCGGGTCCATCGCCCTGGCACGCCTTCTCTTTCCCGGATACGTGGCGCTCGTGAGCCGGCACGTCCACCCCGTCGCCCGGCCGTTGGTCACCATGTATCGGCACCACCTGGAACTGACGTCCACGAAGGAGTTCCGTGGCCGCGCCGTGGACCATCTGGTGGTGGTGGACACGCGTTCCAGCGACCGGATCGCGGAATACCTGGAGGTATTCGAGGGGAGCCCGGGGAGCATCGACGTCTTCGACCACCACCCCCACGACTCCCGGGACATCCTCGGGGCCCGATTCCACGAGAGCCGCTTGGGGTCGAACACGTCCTTCCTGGGCACGTTGGTGATGGAACGGGGGATCGCCATGTCCCCGGACGACGCCACCATCGCCCTCACCGGGATCTACGCCGACACGGGCAACTTCACCCACGACAACGTGTCTCCGGAGGACTTCGAGGTCGCCGCCTTCCTGCGCTCCGCGGGCGCTTCCATCAAGCTGGTCAAGACCTTCCTCAGCCCGCTCCGCGAGCAGTTCCAGGTCACCATGTTCCACGAGGTGCTCAACGACCTGGTGCGCAGGAAGATCAACGGGCACGCGCTCCTGCTGAGCTATACCGAGATGGATGGTCCCCGTCAGGGACTCAGCGCCGTGGTGGAAAAGGTGTTCGAGGTGGAGAACCCGGAGGCGTACTTCGGCGTCTTCTGGTTCAAGCACAACCGGAGCGCCGTCATCATCTCAAGGAATCAGAAGGACACCATCGAGCTGGACCGCATCATGGGTGCGTTCGGCGGCGGCGGGCATGCCAAGGCCGCGTCGGCGCTCCTGAAGGACGTGGACGGGCCGGAGCTCTTCGAAAAGCTGTGCGGGTACCTGGAGGCGTCGCTCCTCCCGGCCGTGACCGCACGAAGCCTCATGTCCCATCCGGTCCACGTGGTCACGGACACCATGACGCTGGTCCAGGCGGCCATGTTCCTGGAAGAGGTGAACCACTCCGGGTGCCCCGTGGTGGGCGAGGATGGCACCATGAAGGGGATCCTCACCCTGAGGGACATCATGAAGGCCCGGAAAGCGGAGCAGATGCACGCCCCCGTGAAGGGGTACATGACCCGGAAGGTGCTCCACGCGTCGCCCGAGTCGACGGTGCGCGAGATCGAGGAGATCCTCCTCTTCCGCAACGTCGGCCACCTCCCCATCCTCGAGGAAGGCCGCCTGGTGGGGATCGTCACCCGAACCGACTACCTCGACTTCCGGCGCCAGGAGAAGGCCCGGGCGGAGGCGGTGCGCGAGAGCCTGGGGTAGGGAGCCGCTCAGTGGTTTTCGGAGACGTCGTCGGCGGGGATCTCTCGGCACTCGAGGCCGACGACCACTTCGGTCAGCCCGGGCTCCAGACGAAAGACTCGGGTCCAACTCCCAGAGCTGATACACTGCGCCCGTAACTCGATCTCATCGCCCGCCGTTCGCTCGCCGGGGGAGAGCACGAAGCATCCGACGTGGTCCGACAGGGTCCCGGTCCGTTGCCCTTCGATCCATATCTGGGTGTGGGGAAGTCCCTGCCGGGATGTCGGATCCTCCACTCGCCCCACGAGGACCGGGGGACCGCTCCCCCGGACGTAGGCGTACCTGGACACTGCACGCTCCACGCACTCCCGCCGTGCGTTGGCGGCGTAGTCTTCGATTCTGTCGGCGATGGACGTGAGCGCCCTGTCCAGGCGGTTCTCACCGGGGAGGATGGTGCGGTGCTCCGTGAGTGTTTCGTAGAGCGGGTGTTCGAAGCGCACGGGTACCGCGGTTCCCACCGACCCCTTCGGGAGGTGGACCAGGTATCCGCCGCCTCCCGTCGCGTGGGGTCGGAGCCGGGTCGAGTCCAGGAAGGTGGGGACGTCCGAGATCGGAGTACCCGTCCGGGCATCGACGAGGGTGCCCGCCAGCAGAGGGAGGGAGGTATCGGCAACGCCGTCGGCGGCGCACGGACCCGGATCGGCCCCACACGCCTCCATTGGACCCGGCCGGTGCACCGGGAGCGCCAACATGAGCACGTTTCCTCCGCTGCCGATGAGGAATCGAACGGACGTCGCGACGTGACCCGGGGCTCGAACGGTCAGTCTCGCTGCTCGGCCGACGTGTTCCGATTGGAGATCGATCCTGAAGTAGCCGCGGGGATCCCCCACGGCCGCCAGCCCGAGATCATCCATGTGTGCGGTGGCGCCTTCCAGGGGAGTGGACGCTCCACACTCCGTGACCGTGCCGGAGACGAAGGGGGCTTCACCTCGCGGCGCACGGTCCATGGAGAGCGCCTCGAGGCGGTGCACCGTGAGACACCCGCCGGAGCGAGGGCCGTCGGCGTCGGTGTGGGGCGCCGGGCGAATCCTCAAGTCGACTTCGGCGGACTGGGCCACGAGGGCCACCCGCGACGATGCGCTCCAGTACCCGTCGTATTGCGCTCGCACGGTTGCCTCGGTTCGCGAGTCCGACGGAGGAAGGAATAGCCGGAAGCCACCCGAGGAGTCGGAAAGGGTGGACTCGCCTCGATCATCCACGGAAACCACGACCCCTGAGAGGGAGACTCCCGTGACGTCATCGAGCACCCGACCCATCAGGACGACCGATCCGGGAGCCGGCGGAGCCGTGACGACGGGTCGCGGCTCCCAAGCCCGGACCCGTGGCGCCTCGGGAGACCGGGAAGGGGGATCACAAGATCCCTCGATGGAGCCGCACATCGTCAGGGCCACGGCACGAAGAGGCACGTCGATGACGTTGCTTCCGGGGCCCACCACCAGACCTACGGCTCTGGCAAGGTAGCCGATTTGATTGAAAAGGATCTCGATACGCCGCCCCACCAGGGAGTCGGGGAGCGTCGCCCGGAGGTTGAAGCACCCGTTCCCTCTGGTCCAAAGCGGCTCCGAGACGCCCTCGACGATCACCGGGTAATGTTGGACCCGATGCCCCCGTTCCGTGACTCGCCCCAGGAGCATGGGGGGATCGTCCGGTCGGGAAAGCGTGTCGGCCATCAGTTCGCGGATCGCGGTGGAGCACTCGGCACGCGCCTCCTCGAGGAGGCGGCCGAAGTCCCGCCTGGCCAGCATCCGATCGGCTTCGTCGACGGAGCGCTCGGCTCGAGTACGTGCGGCCGGAGCGGTGGAGTCGGCACACCGTGCGGCCTCCCAGCACGGGAGAGGGGCGAGTGCCCGGTTCAACTCCACGCGGCGCATCGCGAGTCCGTCGGGGACGACCAGCGAATCGACGCTCGGGTGGTAGTCGATGGCCTCCACCTCGAAGGGCACGCTGCGGCCGATGAGCGAGTCGGGGAACTCCAGGAGGAAACACCCATCCGCCCAGGTCGTGACCGTGGTGGGCACGGTTGTCGACGTGATCTGGGCCCGGTGGATGGGGGAACCGTCGGCGCGGTCCTCCACGCGGCCGAGAACGGCAGCCCATGAGTCCGGATGTGTCGACTGAATGCCGTCGACGAGGCGGGTGCAGCGGTGGAGACTCCGGAGGGTCGGCTCGACGTCCCCCGGAGATCGCAATCCCTCGCCGGGGACCCCATGACGGACAGGGCGGGGGCGCGGGGCCGCCGTGGTCGAGTCGAGGCTTCGGGTCGATCCAGGATGGACGTCACCACCGATGTCCAATTGGATCGGGGCTCGTTCCAGCTCGACCAGGAAGAGATTCCCGGCCGGCGCCACCCTGATGGTGTCCGACCGTGAGTGGTAGCCCAAGTAGTCGGTACGCACTTCCACACGCTCACCGACGACTTCCCGCGGAAGCTCGAAGCGGAAGCATCCCGATGCGGATGTGAGTGCGCCGTGTCTTCCCAGGGTGAGATAGACCTGTGCGGCGGGGAGCGGATCACCACTGCCCGCGTCGGTCACGCGCCCGAGAATCCACGGGGGGAGGGTGTCGGAAGGTGGGGGCGGGATCTGGTATTGTCCGGACCCGACGAGCTCACACTGCCGCCGGCCCGCTTCCGACGCCTCCCGTC
>Ga0224501_10000252_pt1 | contig 48222 bp, 44 predicted proteins | sample SF_Oct11_sed_USG_4_FD_169105 | JGI IMG/M metagenome (GOLD analysis project Ga0224501, IMG submission 169105) | Sediment microbial communities from San Francisco Bay, California, United States - SF_Oct11_sed_USGS_8_1 | ecosystem: Environmental > Aquatic > Marine > Sediment | place: USA... | reverse complement strand
GCTTTTCCACTACAAGCCATTCTTCAACCTGACTACGCAGTCTACAGGCTACCACCCTTCTTCAGCGTGCTTCCTGCCTTTTCACTGCACCTTCATGTTTCAGCTGGATTAAAAGTTGGTTGGTTGGGTTAAATTTTAATCCCAGGATTAGTTTGAAGGAAGGAATAAGAATTTTATGTACAGTTTGAGTTTGGCGTCTGGGTCAAATTCTAGGCGGTTTTGGTTCTCAAAAACAGCATTATCCCCTCAAAGAGGAACAGGACCGTGGCTGCCACTGTTATGAATGTGAGGAATATGAATTCTGTTTACAGCCGCTCGTTGACGAGGAAACGGATTACAATAATAACGATCTCGGCGCTCAAGATGCCCATGAAGAAGAAGGAGTAAAATATGAGTCTCGGCACCAGGTTTCGGCCGATCCAGAGGTGTCCTCTAATGGTTGCCTTCTCTTTTACTACATATTCGCCGTACGTATCTTTTTGCAGTAGGCCTAGGGTTTCAAGTTTTTGAAGGTGTCTGTAGGCCACGCTTGGGCTACTGAGATTTGTGCCTCTCATGACTTCCCGCGGGCCTACGGGTCTGTCTTCTTTAACTACGTAGAGATACACTTTGAGTGTGGTACCTTCAAGTTCGTCGTCGGTGACCACAGTTCAGCGCCTCGTCTCAATAAAGACATCTATTCCGTTACTCTCCATTCGCAAGATTTGATTTTCGGAAAGGACAGCATTGTACATATATTCCTTTCCAATTATTTGTAGTTGGACATGTTTGAGGCTGAACCCTGTTGATGAGGAACCTCCTTCGTAGGGTTTTCCCGCAGCTTCTCCGTACAAGTATATTGTTCCTGATCGCAATGCGTCATAGGCTGCGATATTTGAGACTTCCACCATTCCTGTTAGCCCAATTAATCTTGATGTGTTCGGCGACCAGTATTGTGACCATCCGGGATAGAATCGGCTTAAGTCTCTTAAATCTGTCAAGATAGGGTTCTCTTTTGCCACTCCGAAACCTCCGGTATCAATCGGTGAAACAGTAATTTGTTTTGCCAGTTTTTCGCTTCCTATCAGGTCAGTGCCGTTATGGACAAGAATCTCTGGCGCTGCAGACACTTCGAACTCTCCTATCAGGGCTAGGTTGTTAGAGCGATTTGTAACATTTAAGACGATGAAATATGAGACCATTAGAAGAGTGTGTTCCCATGGGTCGCTATGGTTTCTCCACAAACCTGTTATGCTGCTGCTGAAGTCTTGAACGCCTAAATAGGCGTACACAACATCAACTTCGATCTGCACTTTTGTTGTCAACGCAAGGTTTGAGACGAGAATAGGGGAAGCAACAGCTAACCCAAGCATCAACGCAACGACGCTGCCCAAAATCAACTTTATAGCTAATCTCATTCTTCCCACCTTGTCTGCTTAGGGAAGTTCTTTCTAATAACTCTCCTTGAAGAACACCGCTGTTCTTCTAGGAGAACGACACAGGCAGAATCTTGGATTGTATCTAATTTGCAATGCGTGTCGAAGTACGAAAACCTAAACGTTAAGTTTGCTCATAATTATGTGAGAATCAGTTCGCAATATGTCGAATGAGATCTGTAAAATGAGGGAACGAAGAGAGGTTTCAAAAGAAGCTGCGAGACGGTTCCTTGTTCTTAGGCAATCCTTTCTTGGGTATAAAGGCAAAAAGGGAACGCTAGAAGCGGTTAGGAATCTTCAGTGTGTCCAACGGGATCCAATCAGTGTGGTGCACCGCAATCAACATTTAGTGCTTCACAGCAGGGTCGTTGACTATAGGCCTTCTTACGTGGAGGAGTTGCTTTACAGAGATAGACTTTTGTTTGAGTACTGGTGCAATGAGAAATCTATAGTTCCGATTGAAGATTTCCCCTTCTTCAGGTATCGAATGAAGAATCCTTCCGAGTTTTACTCTCCGTTTTATGAGCGCATCAAGAGAAGAAGAGAAAAGCTGAAGGACTATATTGCGCTTGTTTTGTCTGAGATCAGAGAGCGTGGGCCTCTCTCTTCAAAGGAGCTCGAACAGAAACATGGTACTAGACGAAGACTAATGACGAGGGTCTTGAACTTGCTGTGGGATTTTGGTGAGCTTATGATTCATCATGTGGAAGGGAATAGACGGTACTACGATCTGACGGACCGTGTGGTTCCGTTGAGTGTAAGGGAGAAAACGCCGAGTAGGGATGAGTACGAAGAGTTTCTGATAAGGAAGTATATGAAGGCGTATGGATTCGTCGACACGCGGAACTGGAGATTCGGCTGGTTGCCATACAACGCGTCTGAGAGAAAAAAGGTGGTGCAAAAGATGGTTGAAGATGGCAAACTGTTTCCAGTTAGAATTGAAGGGGTTAAGCATGAATATTATGTTTTGAGGGAGCATTTGAGTCTGCTTGAGAACTCCGACAGCCCTATCGAGGAAAAGGTCCATTTTGTTGCGCCGTTGGACAATCTTTTGTGGAATCGCAAGATGGTCTCAGAGATCTTTGACTTCGATTATGCTTGGGAGGTGTATAAGGTTCCTGAGAAGAGAATCTATGGATATTATGTGATGCCGATTCTGTTTGGTAAGCGTTTTGTGGGACGACTTGATCCGAAACTTGACCGAAGAAACAAGAGGATGATTATCAATTCCATCTGGTTGGAAGAGGAAGACCTTCAAAAAAGCAGTTTCATATCTGAGTTTGCAAAAACGTTCCAAAGATTTCTTAAATTCCATGATGTATCTCAGTTCAGAATTCAAAAGACTAAACCAAAGCATTTGAAAACTGAATTAATGAGGGCGTACGTCAGTTAAAGACTTCATAGAATTTGGTCTTTGGTGATTGTCTTTTCAAGTCCTTTTCAGCGAGAGCGATAAGACGGGTCAAGTTGTCGCTGTCCAGTGATTATCTACGTCAACGACCTACGGGTATTGAAAGGCGATATCGACCAAAAACGTGGTAAATATGAAAATTGTGTGCGAGAATCTGGGCTTGAGCTGAAACATTTGATGCTAGCGGTGGGATTTGAACCGCGCACACGGGTTTACTGTTGGGATCCTCCACGATTGTCTTCAAGAAGAGTCCCTGGCTTCCTTATGCATGTCCAGAATCGTATTGGGGCATGAGAATTCTTAAATGCACAGTCAATCATACTGTAAATTCATGTCAACTAAACAATGGGCTTTTTTGCAAGGTATGAACATTGTCGTTTTTGTGGTTACAGTTGCAGTTAATGGTTTGGCGGGGGGTACAACGTTGCTCAATGGCAAGACGAGCGGTGAGATATCTGACCTGTATCCAACATTGATCACACCCGCAGGGTTCACCTTCTCGATATGGAGCCTCATCTACACGCTTCTGCTAGTGTTCGTCGTCTTCCAAGCCTTGCCCCGAAACAGAGACCAGGCATTCATACGTCAAGTCAGTTTTCTATTTATCTTGAGTGGCGTTTGGAATGTTTTGTGGCTGTTCCTTTGGCATTATGAACTACTCACCTTTAGCGTAGTCCTGATGTTTGCGCTTTTGGCAACATTGATTGCCATCTACTTACGTCTCGGCATTGGCAAGGGTGACGTTCGTCTCACGGAAAAGCTGTGTGTGCATGTGCCCTTCAGCGTTTACTTGGGATGGATTACGGTTGCTTCGATAACTAATGTGGCTGCTGCATTAACTGCTGTCGGTTGGGATGGCGGCGGCATTGAAGGCGTAACCTGGGGTATATTGGTGATTGCTGTGGCGCTGGTCATAACATTAGCTGTTGTTGGAACACGAAAAGATGCGGCATATGGCCTCGTTCTTGTCTGGGCTCTGGCGGGCATTGTGGCAAAACAGATTGAACATCCAACCATCGTGTTGGCAGCAGAAGTAAGCATAGCGATTATTCTCATCGCTATAGTTGGGATGGCTGTTTTTTCAAGACTGAAAAGATGATTTGCTTAAGTTCCTTCAAAAGCCCTGCGCACGCGCGGTTCAGAATGAACGTCTAAAGAGTGTCTCAAGTCAGCTGTTGGCAGACAAATAGCCACGAATATGCGTGCACTTACAATACTTGTGTTATTCTAGAAAATGAAGACAGAGATTCCAACTTGCTGCAGAATAAACAAGGCATATATCCCACAAAGGAGAAGTGCGGCTTTTTTTCCGACGCGCTCACTTGACCCAACCATGTACCAAACACTTAGTGACGACAGTAGAACGTAGAACATTATGTTTTCAACAGCAAAAACATTCACCTGAGAAAACGAGATCAAAGATGATACCCCTAGTATAAGAGTGATGTTGGTTATACAGCTTCCAAGTAGATTTCCAAGAGCCATGCCAAACAACTTCTTCTTCAGTGCTTGTATTGTCGTGGCAAGCTCAGGCAGCGAGGTCCCAAGACCAATGATGGTTGCCCCTATGATAGACGGTGGCAATCCTATGGACTCTGCAATATCAAGTGAACTGTCTACCACAAGTTTTGAAAGACCTATTATGAGTGCGGTACATACAATGAACTTGACCGCGACCACTACAGAATCTTTCTTTTTGACAGAATTAAAGGATGCATTTACTTCTGCGTTTTTGGTCTTGCGGGAAATTGTTACAGCAAAATAGATGAACAATATCAAGAGAACAGCCCCAAGCATTGCGCTTAAGCTACCTCTTTGAACAATAAACAAGGGTATGACTGAAGAAAGGAATAGGAACTGCACAAGTTCTTTTTGAGACTGTCCTTTCACCAAAACTTCCACTCGACTGAGGAAAATTGCTAGTCCAAGGATAATCGTGAGATTTGCAATATTAGATCCTAAAGCGTTGCCTACCGATAATCCTGCTTCTCCCGCGAAAGCAGCTAGGGTTGAAACCGAAAGCTCTGGCAAAGATGTTACAACAGACAGCAAAATGAAACCAGCCGCCATCTCAGACAGGCCAAAAACTTTGGACAACACCAAGACGTATTCTATTATCCTCTCACTAAAAACGACAATCAATAGCAACGATATAGCCAGCAAAGGTACACTATATACGATCATACTCTATCCACTGTCAACAGTTCTTTGCGTTGATTAGATTAGTTTTACGATGAATCAGGACTTTCGAGAACGCACAGGAAAATACGCAGAGACCCAAAGTTGTATGAGAACTATCTTTTTGATAACGCCCGCACTAGTATCGACGAGTTTCGAATCTTGATCTTGAACGTTTTTAAGGGTTCCCGTGTAACCGGTCCTAAGGGTCTTCCAGTGCTGACATCGAATTTTGCGTAATGAAAACCGCATGTTAGCACTTTTCCTTCGAGACTTCCCAGATAGAGCGGGTAGCCCATGTGGGGACATCGATTCTCGAACGCATAAAACTCGCCTTCAATGTTAACTACTAAGATCTCATAGCCTTCAACTGTGAAGACGCGCATATTGTTCTTTGGAATGTCATGTGTCGCAGCTATTCTGATGTATTTTTCCATCAATTATGCACCTGACCTGATACACCTTCATGCGATGCCATTGTCACGTGAAGAGGTGATCCAGAAACATCATAACAACGAATCCAGCTATCAGCCCGAAGGTCGCCTCCCTTGCAAATTCCTTTCTGTGGCTTTCGGGGATCAATTCATCGCTTACCACGAAAAGCATGGCCCCTGCGGCGAACGCAAGCCCCCAGGGCAGAAGTGGCTGAGAAATGGAGACCAGTGCGACCCCTAGCAAGCCTCCAACAGGTTCGACTGCACCGGTTAGAATCGCATACCACAGCGATCTACGTCGGCTGTATCCTTCCCTTAGCAAGGGCAACGCAACAGCAAGGCCTTCGGGCATGTTTTGTAGCCCTATAGCCATGGCTATCACTAGACCCGTTGTCACGTCTCCACTGCCGAAGCTTACTCCCACCGCCAATCCTTCAGGAAAGTTGTGGATGGTTATTGCGAGGACAAACAGCCACACTCGTGGCAACCTTGAAGGGCGCCCTTCACCTCCTAAAAACGGATGAAAATGGGGGATAAAGCGATCAACCAAATGTAGTACAAGGGCACCTAACACAAGCCCAAAAACTGCAACCAATGGGCCACTCAAATCAATAGCTGGAACTATTAAACTAAAAGAAGTAGCGGCTAGCATCACACCGGCCGAAAATCCAAGCGTAACATCTAGCAATCTATCTGAAATTCGTCTTGTAAACAGTATTGGTAAGGCTCCTGCCCCAGTTGCTAGGCCAGCGACTAGGCTGGCGATGGAGCCGAGCCAAATGATTTCCGTGCTCATGATACTTTCTCACTTGATCGATGCCCACACTAAGGAAAGGGGGAAGGTGCCTCGTTCTATTGTCTGCTTCATTCGATGTGTCTGAACTTCTGAGTGTAAGGGCCTTCTCCGGGGGCTCTGCGTCTAAAGTGGCCAGAAGGTCTCCCTTCTAGAATCTCTTGGAACCAAGCTTCATGCTCCACTTCTTCATGCAGAATAGCCAGTGATAAGTCGTAGGTTCTGTGATCCTTTCCTGCAGTCATGTTGCATATCTCGGTATAGACCCGGACGGCACACCGTTCGGCTTCCAGCAAGACTTTGAGCACGGCTTTTGTGTCTGTTGGATCTTTAGGTAAGTAAGCGGCAGAACAAGCGGCATTGTCATGGAGCTCCTTCAGGTCTCTGTATAGTTCACCTCCAAGCTCATAGATGCGTGGAGCGATAGTTTCAAAATGGAGTCTGTCTTCAAGTCGGGCATCCTCAGCTATCTCTTTGACAGTTTCTCCTTCCAGTCCTGTGCAGTGCATTCTTAGAAGAGTGTAGTAGTAATAGGTAGTGAATTCCGCTGCAGCAGCTTTCTTCAGCTTGTTTATCAGCAGGTCAACGTTTACTCCAGCTTTCTCCACCATTTCTCTGCCAACGTTCTTCGAGTATTTCTTCTCCATGAAATTCTCACCTCCCTTTTTTCTTTCCAAGAACTTCGAAAGTATGCGTACGCAAGAAACAATTTTGGTGAGAAGCTAATAAGTGTATGTGACTGTGGCATGACAGCAACACGAACCTACACGGGCGTGCATCTCTCGTGCGCAAAAGCTTGAAGGGTTGATCGTGGTCGTCGACAACCATTTGGATTGGAGTTGTTGTTGATTTTAGAATTTTCTGTTTACTAACAACAACTGTATCTCCTGTTGGGAATCTTGTAACTCCTCGAGAATCCATCCATGTGCCAAAATCTAAATCCAGCTGCTGCTGAATCTTACCTTGGTGGTCTTGTGTCTTTGACTTTGCGTGATGCTCAGCATCTTTGTTGGAAAAACTTCAAGAAGATCAACGAGAGGCTTGACTCAAAAAGGGGTAGAGGCTGGACACCTTTTGTGATGGTTACGGACTTGCTTGAGGAGGCTGGAGAAGTGGCGGCAGTGGTCAAAGGGATAGAGGGCTTCAAGCCGCCTGACAAGCCCAAGACAAAAGAGATGTTAGCCACAGAGCTCTCAGACCTGCTTTACATAATCTTTGTTTTGGCTGAACACTACGACATAAACTCGGAAGAATCCTTTCTACAAACGGTAAACGACTACATACTCAGATTCATCAAATAACTCGACACTGACTCAAACCCTGAGACGCTACACGAACGCAGTGTCGGGCTGGTTCACGGTCGTACACATTCCGCTTTAGGTCTATACGGTCTCTTTGCCTTAGGTTTACTGTGCTTCGGACAACGTCTAACGCAAACAAATATCCCTCGGCGCACCTCAAAAACACAACCACAAATATCTGTCAATGTCTCAACCAAAATCCTCGCTTCTCCTATCCTTCATTCGTCTTCCTTCTCTGCGTGGATAGGACTGAGCCTCACTTCCACCGCGTAGCCCTCCAAAGTCTTCTCATCGAGTTTTGTGGTCAAGATATTCGCTTGAAGTTTGGGAACCGTTATGCGACCGTCACCACTCATTTTAGCATAGAAACGCTCATCCGCAAAGGCCCCCACCGGCGCCACCGTCACTGCAAACACCTCACCTGGATCCAACTTGAACCGCCACCGAACCAACCGCGGAATCTGAATACGCCGATTCTTCTGCACGACCACTTTAAACCTAACAGTTTCGGTTAAGGGCATCTTTTCTCGCCTTTCCCCATCGCAAGCTATCTTCTACGATCATTTCACAACGAACAGTAACGTTAGATAAGCTATTTAGGCATTCCTTTCCCAAAACTAAGCCTGAAATGAGCTCTGCAGAAAAACTCGGGGGGGAGGGGGGAGGGGGCAAGGGAGAAAGGGTACTTTCATCGTGTTAAGACCATTGCAGGCGTGCAAGTTGATGGGGGCGTAAGTAGATTTAAGAGGTGAGGCTTAGTTCTGTATGATGATGGTGTCGTCTATGGTTACCATTCCTGGGTCAGTCGTGAAATTGACGGGCGTTGCTAAGCGATATGCCGATGTGGTGGCTGTGGACTGCGTTGATTTGGACGTGAAGGAGGGTGAAATCTTCGGTCTTTTGGGACCAAACGGTTCAGGTAAGTCCACCTTGTTGAAGATGATCTTGGGCTTGGTCAAGCCTGACTTGGGATCCGTAAACGTATTAGGCATAGAGGCTGAGGAAGATCCTGTTGCGATAAAGGCGCAAGCGGGATACGTGCCAGAGGTTCCTCAACTATACGAATTTCTGACAGGCATAGAGTACCTTGACTTCACGGCTGATCTTTACGGTGTCAAGCCGGCTGAGAAAGAGGAGCGAATCAACGAGTACCTGGAAGCCCTTGAGCTAGAAGGCAGGGAGGGCGATATGATAAGTGCCTACTCTCTAGGCATGAAGCAGAAGATCGCACTCATATCTGCTTTTGTCCACAAACCAAAGCTATTGCTCCTAGACGAACCCTTAGGTGGTCTTGATCCTCGTTCGGCCAGAATCATCAAGGACTTACTCCGCGAACTCGCATCGAAGGGCATAGCCACTATCATGTCAACCCACATTCTCGAGATCGCCCAAGCCATGTGTGACCGCATTGCCATCATGTATGAGGGAAGGTTGCTCGCCATAGGCAACATGGACGAGTTGAGAGAGCGGGCTAAGCTCCCAGGATCAAATCTCGAGGAGATTTTCCTTACGCTCACAGGAACCAGCGACGTCAGGGATGTGGTCGAGGCACTGATGAAATGAAATGGAAAAACGTGCGTAGACTCATAAGCGTCGACATCAAATCCGGTAGACTTGTTCGGGGCCAAAAGCTCCGCAAATACCAAGAGCGCAGAGTTCTCCAGTACGTGATGTACGGAGGCGGTTGCCTTCTTGGGATAGCCATAGGATTGCTCGTCGGGACAGTTTACAACGGAATCGCAGATCCAGACTCGAAGGCCACGCTTCTCCTGGGCGTCAAAAGCCTCTTCATATCTGCTCCGACGTTAGTCTTCACGTACAACTTAATCTTCACTATGTTACGGCAAATCCAACGCGCAGGGATCAAAGCATCGATCCAACCACCTTATTGGCTACCCATCACCTGGGGAGAACATACACTTGCCGCCATCTTGGCAAACCTTATCGGCATCCAGCTAGCCGCGTTAATTTCCATCGTTTTAGCGATATCTGTGGTCTCCATTTTTCTTGGAGAGATTTCCCTTGCAGCCTTGACAATTCTTGCTCTGCTGGCGATTGCATTTTTAGCCAGCGTTACCACGGAAATCTTTAGGGTTCTTCAGGTGAGACTCACAGGCGCGGTCTACCGGACCTCGGGGAAGGCAGCAATTTGGGTAAGGTTTTTTGGCTCAATTCTCCTCTTCATCGCCTTCTACGCTGTTTACTTCTCTTTTACCTCTGGAGCAAACTTTCGCGCGATTATAGAGGCGTTTGCTAGCGGACAGAAGACGGTGTGGTTCATCCCATACTTGTGGCCTGGAATGACCATATTTTCCTTTGTAAATGGCCAAATTGTGGACGCGATTATCTTCTCCTTGGGGTCCGCGGCCTTTTTGTCAGCCATGTTTGCAGTAGCGGTTGGGTTGAACCGTAGGTTTGGGCTCTATGAGCCACCCGCCATAAGAATCTCGATAGGGACATATGCACCCAAGCCCAGCGTATGGGAAAGGCTTGGCTTTTCCCTGTTGGAGGCGGCTATCATGAGGAAGGACTTTAAGGCTTTCACGAGGCGTCGGGAGCTGATGTTCTTCTTCGTGCTGCCCATAGTGATCATAATTATGTATGTTATACCTTTAACGCGAACCCCGTATGTCCCGGCTTTGTCTATCTTCTCCGCTTTGTTTCTTCTAGCACCTGGAGCCTTGATGGCTACTGTCATGGGGTCCATGATAATTGGACAGGAGGGCACTCCTGTGTGGCACCTTTACTCGTCGCCGCTCACGGCAAAGAGTCTCGTCAAGTGCAAGTGCACTTTTGTAGTCATCTTTTCGTGTGTCGTAACACTGGTCTGCAGCACCATTGGCATTCTCCTTATTCGTCCATCACCCCGAATCATTATTGCTGCACTAGTCGAATCAATTTTCCTAATTATTTCTCTCAGTGTAGTTTCGCTTCGAGCAGGAATCAAAGGCGCAAGCTTTGTTGAGATACCGCGACCAAGAATGATTAGACCAGCAGCGAGCATCATCAACTTTATCGTTTGTGTGGTCTTAGCCAGTGTGATCCTTGCCCCCCTCATTCCGTATGCCGGTACAACGATTGGACTCCTTCACCCTCTACCACAGTTGTATCTCTACATCGCATTGGCGATAAGTGGGGCCTTAGCAGCGATCGTGACGTACGGTTTCTATAAGATCGCCGTGAGGAACGCTACAGACTTCTTGGCGAAGGCGGAAATGTAACAATAAAGGACCTACGGCGTCCTCACACGCGTGCACACCCATACGGTTTTCCAAACATACCTGCAGAATTCGGATAAGATAGTTGTACATCCATATTATGCACGCGCGGTAGGTGACCTGCAACTTGCTCTTCACTCAGAGGTCGTGTGTGCGCTCCAAAATTCTCAGCGCTATCTGCTTCCAAACTTTTTTCGGGTTATCTCCCGCAAATGCGGTGTATATTTCATGTAATCGTCTATTTCCTAAATTTGTTGCATCACAAAACTTAATCTCAACATGGTCCACACTAGAAATTGCTGATAGGTATGAGACTGATTAAGGACTTGAAGATCACAACTCTTGCAGAGAACTCAGTCCGGCCACGGATGCTTGGCCAGTGGGGGCTCTCTTTTCTCCTAGATTTCGTTGACGCAAGCGGTGATGACCGAAAGATAATCTTCGACACTGGTATCAATAAGCAGGCTTTGCTGCACAACATAAAACAACTGAAGGTGGATCTTCGCAAAACTGACTGTGTTGTACTAAGCCACGGCCATTCGGATCACACAGCCGCAACGGTTGAAGTAGTGAAGGCTGCAGGTGGCGTGAAGGTCCATGCACATCCTCACACCTTCCTTCCAAGATTCCTTGAAGAAAAAACAGGAAAACGGCGACGAATAGGAGTACCCAAGCGAGAGAGACTTGAAGAGATTGAGAAGGTCGGAGGCAAGGTTTTGCTCACCAGAGCGCCCAAAGAAATCGCCCCTGGAGTCTGGACGACAGGACAAATTGAGAGAGTGACCCACTTCGAGCAGGCGCTGCCCCTTTCCAAAAAGGAGAGACTGATAATTATCGTCGATGGTAACGAGATCAATGATCAGATCCTAGATGACCAGGCACTATGGATGAATGTAGATGGATTCGGACCCTTCGTAATCACTGGCTGCGCCCATGCTGGACCCGTGAACACACTCTTACATGTTCAACGAATTGGAAACTTGAAGCAGATACATGGATTGGCCGGTGGCACCCATCTTGTTGGGCGTTCGGATGAATATCTTACGCAAACAATCAAGGAACTGGAACAATTCGAACTAAAGTTGATTTCACCTTGTCACTGCACGGGATTCAAAGCGACGACGACGATTTGGCAGGCCTTCCCCGACGCGTTTATCCTAAACTATTCTGGTAGGGTCATTGAGGTCGGAAAAGAACCCGACAAAAGAGTGTTCTAACTATCAAGCATGATTGCCGGCTTCAACTCATCCTGCGCGGGCGATATCTCCCGCAAACCCGCTTAACATTGATCTTTGCGTGCACGCCATCAAGGTTATAACTATTCGGAATCAATTTTCACGGTTCATAAACCGTTTAAGAGTATGTATGCACGTTTCTGTTTGAAGGTGATGCTTTCTGTGGCAAGAGCTGCTGTTGTAACACCGCTTTACATCTCTGGTGTCTGGATTCTGCTGATTACCTATCAGATGTTCACGCGAATCGCCGTTTTCACCGCTCTTCAATCTATCGCGCCGTTTCTTCCGTCATTTCAAATCTTGCTTACAGATCGTGTGGCCCGGATTGAATTCTTACACGCTTTCGCCTGGATCTGGGTGATGACCTCTCTCATTCCATCGGTCATCCTGAAAAAAAGGAGTGCTTTCTTACAGTTCATCGTAGTCTTCGTACTAACCTTTTTGGCATCCGAATTTGAGAACATACTGTCACTGACGTTAGGGAGCGAGTTTGTACTGCAGATTTTCAGAGCCGCGGTTTGGCTTGAACATCCCCTTCTGGCATTTCCGTATCTGTCGGCACCATACATCGTAATCTTTGTCATAGATTTCTTTGAAAGACGAAAAAAGAGGTTGAAGGAAACCCCTGAGCCAGAAACGTAACCTTCCCGTCTTCTCATCATACACACGTGACACAGTGTCGGAACTAACGACTTCTTTTACGCGCAGGAAGAAATTAACTGTCAAGGCTTCATACGCAAGAGTTCTATCGATGGACCTCTCTCAAAGTTGAGTAAATTGGACCTTTAGGTGTTAGAACGCTCTTCTTGAGTCTCAGACAATTGGCCTTAATTACACCAAATTGATAATCTTCAGATTCCGTGACAGCACGGATGAGTTCAGCCTTATTCCTTCCAGACCTCACGCGTGCAATTGTGAGATGCGGACTGAACCCCTTTGAGTCTGGTTTAAACCCCAATCCTCGGATCCGAGGCTCTAGCTGGGCAGAAATATCCGCAAGTTCTTCCGCGCCCTTCTTGATCCCAACCCACAGAACCCTAGGATATCTCAAAGTTGGAAATGCTCCGACACCGCGAAGTTCTGTTTCAAAGGGAGCGAAGGAAACCTGTTCCATCTCTTCATATATAGAGTCAATCATGTTAGGCGAAATGTTTCCGAGAAAGCGCATAGTTACATGAATGTTTTGTGGCTGCACTATCTTCAAATTAGCGCCCGTATTTGCGAGCGTGTTCTGAACCTCCGTTAACCGTTTAATTACAGACTCGCTGTCAATGTCAAAGGCAATAAAACTTCGAATCATCGAGGACATAACCACCACCGCATTCTCGCTATAGTTACTTCATTTATGCTCAAGGATATACGCGTTCTTCTAATAACTCTTCGGAAAATATTGAAGACAACTAAATAATGCGCGTGCACAAATAAAAGGGGGGGAGTTGGATTACGGCAGTTCCACTTCATTGATCTCTTGAAGCGTTTCCAGATTGTTCATCTTGATTTTCTTGTCCGATACCGTATAGAGTACATTGCCTATGTAGAGCGTCCTCTTCACCGCGTACGAAGAGTAGAAGTAGTAGCCACTTTTCAGCAAGTCATCATTATCTTCGAGGTGGGAGATTCCACCTTTGAATACAAGTCCGTGATCTAGCGTTATGTTGAATACGTAGGCGCCTTGCCAGACGTAATCCCCGTAGGTATTCGGTGGGACGCCATAAGGATACTTTTCCTCGTCTACCTCTGCAACTAGGACAGGTATAACAAGCAGGTTCTTTGATTTGTCCAATAGAAACGCTTTGTGATCGCTCAAGACCGGTGAGTCGGTTCCTCTGTCGCCTATTATGTATTTTGCAATTTCCTTTGGATCTTCCACGTCACTGACGTCAAACAGGGAGATTTTGACTCCTTGATACCATGCGAAGTCACCTATTTCGGCTTCCACCGTTTCCTTACCTATTCCAATGAGATGGGTTTCGTCATACGGATGGAGGTAATCTGAGTACCCTGTTATCTTCAGCTGACCGAGAACCGTGGGGTTGGTGGGGTTTTCCAAGTCTATTACGAAGAGCGGATCAACCTTCTTGAACGTGACGAGGTAACATCTTTCACCCATAAATCGGGCTGAGTAGATCTTTTCGCCTGGCGCAAGGTTTTCTAGGCTTCCGATGATGTCTAAGTTCAGGTCAAGAACATACAAGTTATTCTGTGACGGTGTCTCGGAACTCCAGACTTGGCCTATCGTGGTTGCTATCCTGAAATATCCGCCGTACTCGTCCATAGAGAACTGGTTGAGCACTCTTCCTGGAACCTCTCCACTTGCTTCAGATTCGATTTCCTCGCCGTTTATGTAAATCCTGTAGACTAGAGTCGCTTCCGTCGTGGTTTCAGAGCTCCATTGCTTCGGCATCGTGATGTAAATGTTATTCCAAGAGACGTACATACAACTCGCGGATCCCAGCAAGAACGTCTTGTGCGTCGGTTCGGACTCGTCGAGTCTCAAATTTATGGCCATTATGGTTGTAAATGCGTACGAGTTGTCAGATACGTTGCAGTAGTAGACCTCATTTGGTTGCGTGGTCTTTATTTTGTCCAGTGATGTAATTGTAGGTAAAATCACTCTGGAATCAGACCAGAATGTTGGCTGATTTGTTACTGCATAGACGTAGTCTCCTATCATCCTTGAGCTAAAGTAGGTCCCGTTGGTTGTAACCTCCCTTGTCAATAGAGGATTGGATCTGTCCGAGACATCGTAGACTTTGACAAAAGTCTCGCTGGTAGTTGAATGCAGTGGATATGGAAACGCGCGCATGTATAGTGTTTCAGAGAAATAATAAGCATCAACTGGTTGATAGAAATGCGATTCCCCAAAAATCGCCAGCTTATCCCCATTTATGAAGATTTCTCGAAGCGTTCCGTTAAGGCTTATCTGAGAAAGAATCTCCGCATCTTCAGCTGGATACACTCTCAAGATTGTGATGTTGTTTCCAGAGACCAGGTACATGTATTCTCCATCAGTTTTGACAAAATCTGCTTCATCTACTCCCTCAACTTGAACATTAGTCTCTGAATACTCGGGGCCACTCTCGGGTATGTACATCTGCGCCGCATCTGCCCCTCCCAGAATATTTGCAAAATATGAGACATCGGGGGTAACCCCCGATGGCAAGGATAATCTTGTCGAGTTTAAAATAATTGCGTAGATGTAGAGCGGAGTTTCCTGATTTGTCTTGAGAAAATCTTCTAGTTCCTCATATGAAGAGAACGTGTTTAGTGCGCCCACACTGATTGGAAGCAATGATGGGCGAATCCCAAAATTGAAGCAAACGGCACCCAGTGTAGTTGCTAGTAAGACCGCTACAACACCATAGACTATTGTCTTCTTTTTGATTTCTCTCAGCATCCTGAACACTGTCAACAATTAAATGCGTCCTACTATATTATCCTAATTTCTGGTACACTCCGTCCAAGAACTAGAACGGCCTCAATAACCAGATGCGAAGAGTCTCATACCAAAATATAGCCGAGATGATTGCTCCGAAAAATGCAATGAAGAGGTTTTCAGGGGAAAAGCTGTGCATGAGCATGGTTAGATAGATTATGTAGAATGTTGTTGAGAAAATCGCATAGAAAAAATATCTTGGAAACAACAATCTCCCTAGCTTGATGAAATGCCGAAGCACTCCGATCTTAACCTCGCTAGTCAGTAAATATCTGCCGCCTGCACTCTGCTTCTGTACTAAGCCCAGTTCACACAATCGGTCAAGATGATGCTGCGCCACGCTTGGGCTGCTAAAACGCAAAGCCTTTTGCACCTCTCTAACACTCATTGAACACCCTCTCTTCAAAAGAAGCCAATACACCTTCCAAGCTTTGCCACGAAGCTCGAAATCCAGCTTTCTCTCATCTTCAGAGGACAATAGAAAGACACACTCAATGATATTCTTTCAACGTAACCTTATAAGTCCATTTTTTAGAACAAATCAAAGCATGTTGTTGTTCTTATTAATTATAACGATCTTTCCATCAGACGCAGTATTCGTGCTAAACAATTAAATGATTGAGTTAACCGGAGACACATAGTTGTAATTAGATGGCACCTCTTAGATTAGGTAATCTACCTTCTCCAGAAATTCAGAATGTGTTTTCACCACACACCGACTTCCCATAACGAAAATGTCAACGTAATAACTTTTAACCAAGTGGCAACAACATTCGTTACGATGTCACAATGAAGGGCAAGCTTCTCATAGGCGTGACAGGTATGCCTGGCGCTGGAAAAGCAACAGTTGAGAAATTTGTTCAGAACTTAGGTTATCCCGTGGTCGTTATGGGAGATGAGATAAGAGATGAAGCCAAGCGAAGAGGACTAAAGCTCACACCAGAGAATCTTGGCATGGTCATGCTGAAGTTAAGAGAGGAAGAAGGTCCGAACGTTATTGCTGAACGTTGTATCCCGAAAATCGAAAAGGCCAATGGAAACATTGTTGTTGTTGATGGTATCCGAAGCCCTCATGAAGTGAAAGAATTTAAACGACATTTTCCAAGGTTCACCCTGATCGCCATTCATGCATCTCCTGAAACTCGATTTCAACGCCTTTTCAAGAGAAGACGAAGCGATGACCCGAATGAGTGGGATACCTTTGCTGAACGTGATTTGCGAGAGTTAAGCGTGAGTTTGGGAGACGTTATAGTGATGGCTGATTACATGATTGTTAATGAAGGAACAAAGAACCAGCTGACAAGCCAGATACGTAAGATCTTGGAAGCGGTGATGGAAAAGTGGACGGGGTGAGTGTGCACGTAGAGGTTGATGTCAACCCTACAGAAGATGTTGAGAAAGTGAAAAAGGCTGTGGAAAACCTTTTCGGAAATGTAGAATTCGAAGAAAAACCCAAAACACGGGGTAGTCTTCTTGTTGTAGAAACAACGGGTTTAGATGAACTCGCGATACTGCAGAATTTGCTTCGTAGGGAACGAATTCGTGCTGCTGCTAGAAAGGTCTTTTTTGGAGGATTAAGTGAGAAGTCAATAATCTTCTATTTGAACAAGCAAGTTGCCTACGTATCACATATATCCTTCTCTCGACCAGAAGGCGAATCTCCTTTAGGTCCCATCAAAGTTCAAATTCAATGTGACCGTCCACGGGAGCTTATTGACTGGCTGGCCCCCAGAACCGTTAAAAGTTGATGTGAAGCAAGTTGTGGTTTGTGTTACTTCGGATAGGAGAGACGGCAGAATGAAAATTGCGGTATTGGGTGGGGCTGGCGCCATGGGAATGGTGACAACAAAGGACTTGGCCAACAGCTCCGTAGTTTCAGAGATAGTTCTTTGTGATTCGAATGTAGAACAGGCTAAAGAAGTGGCAAGTTGGGTGGCTAGTGACAAACTTTCGATAAAACGTATAGACATTTCGAATCCCGATAGTCTAGTCGACGCCGTGAAAGATGCTGATGTTGTTGCCAACGCAACTCCTTACCATTTCAACCTCGGTGTGACCAAGAGTGTCATAAGGGTTGGCAAGGATTTGACGGATTTGGGTGGTGTCTACTACATGACTCTTAAACAATTGAAACTAGACAATGTAGCAAGAGAAGCTGGCGTAACGGTAGTTTTAGGTTGTGGGGTTGCCCCGGGCATAGCAGATGTGCTTGCTAAATACGGTGCTGACAAATTAGACCGAGTAGAAGCAGTTCACATACGGTATGGCGAAGTAAACCTAACACCTGCAAAATACAAATGGACATTCCGAACTGTCTTAGAAGAGTTTACGAGAGGACCGGTGATTTATCAAAAGGGCAAGTTCACGAAGCTGCCACCCTTCTCTGGGAAACATACGATTGGGTTTCCCGAGCCTGTGGGAAAGCGGTCATGCTGCTACGCTTTGTATTCTGGAATAGCAACTTTGCCCACGACCGTTGACAAAGGAGTGCAAACGGTAGATTGTGCCATGTCATACACGGAGGAAGATGAGCAGCGAATCAGAATATTAAAGGAGATGGGGCTAACAAATACTAAACCCGTAGATGTAGAAGGTGTGAAGATATCACCGAGAGAGTTTCTATTACAGATTGCACCACCACCTGACGTGAAGGTTAAGGATGCAGCCAGTATTGTTGTTGAGGTATTGGGAGAAAAGGACGGTGAATCTGTACAAGGTGTCTACGGCCTCGTTTATGAATATCATGAAAAATATGGCGTAAGTGCCTTGGCCTACCTGACCGGTGTGCCATTGTCGATTGTGAGTCAAATGCTTGCCCGAAAAGATATACCAGAGAAAGGCGTATTTCCTCCAGAAATTGCGATTAACCCTGAAGCCTTCATTGAAGAACTTGGTAAGAGAAACATCAGGATTAGGGAGACAATTACGAAAACCTGCGCGCTGTGAGTTCGGAATGTAGAATGACAGGGTGATGACTGAATGCCTAACGTGAAGATTGGCTTGTCGATGCTTTTCTGCCTCGGGGAATCTTTCAAATCGCTTGTTAGGCGCTTACGGAAAGTCGATGTTAATCATGTAGAACTTCTAGATGAAGGCTTACATTCGCTCAACAGTAACCGTGTAAAAACTCTGAAGAAACTGTCTTTATCACATGGTCTTGAACTGTCTCTTCATGCACCTTTTGTAGATATGAATATAGCCTCTCCCAACCCCATTTTTCGCCGTACAATACTCAGACACCTGCGAAAGTCTATTCGTTACGCCAGTCAGCTGAATTGTCAGTTCTGGGTTTTTCATCCAGGCAAAAGAACTGGTGTCAGCCGCTTCTATCCTGGTTTAGACTGGGAGCTAAACATAGGTGCCGTCCATGAATTGTCCAAAACTGCGAAACAACATGGCGTTCCAATAGCTGTTGAGAATCTTCCAGAATCCTTCCCCTTTCTAATGAAAAGCGTAGAAGATTTCTCCCGTTTCTACAATGACTTCCAAGAGGACTTAGGACTCGCCTTTGACATTGGACACGCAAACATGAACAAACAAATTGAAGACTTTGTCACTCGTTTCTCCAGCAAAATCGTCCATATACATGCTCACGATAACGAGGGAATCCAAGATTCACATCTTGGAATAGGAAACGGAAACATTCCATGGACGAAAGTTGCAGATGTCGTCAAAAAAAGCAAATATCACGGCACCATCATGCTAGAATCGGTGGATCATGTGAGAGAAAGTCTCCAAACGGTCCGAAAACTTTTCACTTAGACATCGAGAAGTGGGAGTTCGATTTTCATGAAATCTTCTGCACCATCAACTTTCGTAAAAATCTTCTTTGCTTGCTCACGCAAGATATCTGTGTTTTTGTATCTTGCACTTAGATGAGTTAGAACCAGCCATCTCACCTTCGCCTTCTTTGCAGTCTCAGCTGCTCCACTCGGGGTGGAATGACCTTCTTCCTGTGCCGTTTCAAATAATTCGTCGTCAAACGTGGTTTCGTGAACAAGCAGATCAGCATTCTTAGCGAAATCTACAAGATTTTCCGTGGGTCTGGTGTCTCCTGTGTAAACTATCTTTCTTCCTGGACGTGAAGACCCGAGAACCTCCTCGGGCCTTACAGTTCGCTTGTCAGGAAGTTCAACCCGAGAACCATGTTGCAATTTCGACCACAAAGGACCCTCTGGAACCCCAAGAGCCCTTGCTTTTTCTGGATAAAACTTTCCTGGTCGAGGCTTCTCCATCAGGGCATATGCTAGAGTGGGAGCAGAATGGTCCACCCAAATCGTATGCATTTCATACTCTTTCTCCTTGCACGCGACTCCAGACTTTTCAATTTCTTTAACGTGCACTGAAAAAGTGGGAACGAATTTGACAGTCTCCTCTATAGCCTTCAGAAAAGCCGCTACCCCAGGAGGTCCATAGATCTCGAGGTCCTTATCTCTATTCATTAGAGACATTGTTTGAAGAAGACCCGGCAAACCAAGAACATGATCCCCATGCATGTGGGTGATGAAAACCTTTGTTTTTCGATGAAAACTTATTCCCGCTTTAATCATCTGTCTCTGAAGCCCTTCGCCACAGTCGAACAGTATGATTTCGTTTTTTCTCCGAATGGCGATTGCCGGTAGGGATCTTTGAGGTGTGGGAACACTTCCGGCAGTTCCCAAGAAGACAACGCATAGACTCATTCTAATTCCTCTCAAAGACAGCTATTTCTCTCGTCAATCCTCTGTGTACATAGACCATATGTGACTCCACATGCTTCAGACCTGATTCTTTGCCAATCACACCTATTCTTATGGATTTCGGAGAGGCTATACAAATTTTATCTCCCTTTGGAATGTTTTCCTGAGCAGCAGAAAGAAAGTCCCTCACAATTTGCTCAGTATTTAAGCCCAGAGTCGTCGCTGATCTCCCATAAGGCGGATCTGTGACGATGCAGTCGACCTCTTTGACTGGGAGATGTCTTGCATCTGCAGCAATCATTCCCTCGGGACTTACGCCATAATATGCAAGGTTCCGCAGGCTTCCCTTAACCATACGACGCTGAGCATCAAACCCTAACACCCTGCACCCAATCAACCCAGCCTCCACAAGCAAGCTAGCAGTTCCACAAAAGGGATCCAACACCAACTCTCCCGCTTTTGGCCTAGCCAGATTCACCATACATCTCGCCAATTTCGCAGAAAGAGCTGTAGGATGAAAAAAGGGTCGCCTTTGAGGTCTTCTCTCGATAAAAGATTTTGGCAAAATTTCAGCCATTTTTAACCCGAAAACGAATCGGTTTTCCGTCAAGATCCCGAAGAACGTCTTTTTTGGAGTGGTTAAATTCACCTTCGCGTTTTCAACTTTCTTCAGAATTTGTTCGCCGAGTTTTCGTTCCAGTTCTCCGCGGTTAATGTGCTGAGCAGCTGCCCTTATCCTACGTATTCGAACAGCAAAACTCTCTCTCTGTCTCATGACCCCTTCAAGACATGCTGAACGAACCGTTCGTAGAATTTCTGTGTCCGATGCATCACAGATGAACAGTTCGAGACAACAAACTCGTGTCATGGCAGATCTTGTGGCAATTGATCTTATGCTTTCGGAAGGTGCTTGAATACGTAGAACTTGGCTCAGTTTCTCTGAAATCCGATATTTGTGCTCTTCAACTTCTAAAATGGCTTCTAGCTCAGAAAACGGAAGCGTCGGGTGTTCACCTGAAACTAGGAAGAACAGGTTGGCCACTGTCTAAGTTCCTCTGGATAAGGCTTCAGCAATTAACGGAGCCACCGACACGATACTGACCGGACTTGAGACACAATTAGTTCCTACAATTCCATCTGCGCCACTTCTCAGAATTTTTTCTCTGGCATCTCCTATCAGTAATGGATGTACACAAGCTGCATAAACTCTTCGTGCATCTTGCAGTTTAACCAATTCAACAGCCTTGATCATAGTTCCACCACTACTGATAATGTCATCAAAGATGACAACATCTCGATTTTTCGCGGGTAATGTCTTTTCTTCAAGTGTCACTTTCCCAGTTACTCGATCTCGTCGGGTGGATATATAGTCGTAACCACCCTGCAAGACCTTATCCGCCTCCGCAGCCATGGCAACCGCTTTTTTTCCAAGGGATAGCGATAACGCTCCATCAAAGCCTTGTCTTTTGAAATAACTCGCTAGGAGATTGACGGCTGAGAGATCTTGAATCGGGACACTTAACGTGGAGAGAATCTTCGGGTTATGTGAGTTAACAGTGATTATCTGATTGACCCCACACTTGGCAAGCAAGTCCACTATAGTTTTTACGCTGAAAGTTTCGCCATATCTGAAACGCTGATCCTGTCTTGCATAGGCAAAATATGGGATGACGGCGGTGATGCTCTTCGCTTTCAAGTCTTTCGCATTGTCCGCCATGAGGAAGAGCTGTAGTAGGTTTTCATTTTGGGGAGGGCTAGTTGTTTGAACGATAATAACATCCTCATTTTCTACATTCTTGGTGAAGCGAATGCGGGACTCTCCATCTGGGAAGTGCTTAGTCTCTATGGGAGCAACCTGCAGTTTCGCTAGTCTTGCAATTTCTTGACCTAGAGCTTGAGATGCTGGTCCTGGGATCACTATCAAGTTCATCCTCTCGCGAACGCGGACTTATTTTGGTTATTAGAGTTAACTATTGACTATATTTAACTTGTAAACGTCTTCTAGATGGTAGCATTGCTGGTCAAACGTTTTAAAGCTCTTCTCTAGATGTGTGTTGCCGTCCAATTAGAAGTATAGTGCTATTATTGGTATGGCATCCAGAAGCGTCCTGGTCGCTTTCAATGAAATTGTAGAAAAAAATAGAGGAGATGAGATTTCTTGCCTTCACTGGTCTTGCCCAAAGTTCGTTGCTACATTTCTCACTCAAATTTCCAATGACCAGCCAAAGCCCAATGCTACAGCGAGCACGTCGTCTATCCGTACTTTTCCATCGCCGTTTATGTCCATGCTCGGTAGCCACACAACCCTATAGCTGTAATAGTCGTTTTCTGGGGGGCTTCGAGCCGAGTTTGCGTCTTTATCGTAGGCTTGGATGAAGAATTGGATAGTCAAATTAGTCCATTGACATGGGACTTGGTGCCCAGGTATTGTGGTGTTCCAATTGCCGCTTGTTTCATTGTACATCGTTGCCAAATTCATTGTTTTATTCCACCATTCACCGGCTGATTGATTAATCAATACCCTATACAACAAGAATACTTTGTCTACCCCACTAGGTACAGGTGATGTATTATCAGTTACATTCACAGAGACGCTGGCTGGTTCACCCATTCTAATCATGTCTGTCTCATATAACTCGCAGAATTTTGCCCATGAACAACTGAAACTTGGTGATATACCGCTATATGCGTACGGCGATGTAACAAAGATTTCGGGAGAGTAAGCATCAATGGGCTCGGGAATCCCAAATAACCGAGGTTCGTAGAAGACATGGCCCAAACCTTCAGTGTCGTTGTGATCCCATATGTGATCCTCGATCATACTACGATCGGTTGTGCCCCACCAGTTCTCAAGGGCGGTGATATTATTGGGCGAGACGTCTGCCACTACATCATAGGGTGTATTGTTAAAGATGCTGCTCCAATAGATTATTCCAGTTCCGTTGAATCCTCCGCCTTGATTCCCCGTTATGAAATTGTAAAGTTCAATCGTGTAATTGCCTAATATACCACACATCTTGTTGCCTGACACAGTAGAATTCTCAACATGGCCGCGGCCTGATAACCCGCTCATATTGTTATAAGTAATCGTAGAATCCTCAATATTCATGTTGATATACTCTGACGAACTGTTTCGTGGAACCGTGACACCATTTTGACCATTACTTGAAACGTTGCACCTCTGAACTTCAAAATCAAACCCGTCTACTAGTAGGTGAGCTGAGGTTCCATTGCCAGCGTTCTCAGTGATACTGCACTCTGTGATTATCATACGTGATCCCATCCAGATTCCATCGCCGCCGTTACGAGAAATAGTGGATTCATCTATTTTTGTCGTCTCGTCAACGTAGTCGCTTTTTATTCCGTTTCTCTGATTTCCGTTGATATTACACTCAACGATTTCGAGACGCGATTCCGTCCATATTCCATCGCCACAATTGGCAGAAATGGTAGTGTTCGTAATTTTTGCTGGTCCAAGAATACAGGTTCCATTACCGCCGTTGTCGGTAATAAGACTGTTTTTGATGTCTCCTCCGTTTGATAAAATGACACCGTCTTCTGTATTATTCGAGACTATGCAGTTATCCATATAGATGGCGGTTGTGATGGTGATTCCACACGCACCATTATTCAATATAGTGCTGTTTTCGATGCGCGGTGAACCGCTGAGACTTAAGCCATCACCCGTACTATTTGTTACTGTAAGGTTGCTGGCGTGGCTCAACTTCCCTTCTACGCCTATATTACAGTTTGAGATTATGCTATTTGAAATGTTCGCCACTGAAACAAGTTTTGCACCAATGCTAGCGTATTCGATGAGAACATAGTCTAAGAGAAACTCTTTTACACCATCGTATATCACGCTGTCCCAGATTCCAGGTGCGGGCGTTGCGAAGTTGCTTGTGAATGTTATTGGATGCGTTGTGTTTCCTTGTGCGTTTAAGCCACCGGCTATGTAAAGCTCTGTTCCATCAGCAAATTTTACCACTACTCTTGGTTCTATCGTTAGCAAAGCGGCGGTGTAAACTTTTATGTCTTCAACCAGAATGTAGGGGCTGTCAGCCAAATGCCATGTAGTATCGTCAGTAATGTCTTCATCCCATGTAGTCGATTCGCCTTGAAATACTTGAACAAGGTGTGATCTTACCATTGATGGTATATTAGTTGAGATTAGTGTGAATGTTGTGGTCATTAGCAGAAGCGTTAACACTATTCCGGTAATTGCTTTAGATTTCATTCTTTCTATTCTCCTTTCTCCTTATTTTGGCCATAAATACTTATGCATTCGGATATAAAAGATATTAGGAGAAATGCTACACTCTCATGTATGTCATTCTGTTGAAACACAAGAACAAATGTTGTATCATTTGAAACAACAATCCCCAAGGTTTAGAACACAAGCCTTAATGGAGCTAATCATTGATCCAAAGACTTCATTTTTTGTGCATCGACTGAAACATAGCCCTTCATACGTGCGTGCATGTTGTTGGCTGATGTAATGTGCGTGCAGAATCACGTAGCAAGACCGAAGGTTTCTTTGGACATGGTGGAAATGCTTTTTGTTATTACTTAGAAGGAGAGACTTTAAGCTGGCTAGCGTAGATCACAAGTGGTCTACAGCTTTCCCTTTTTCCTGTATTCTTCAAGCAAATCCTTTGCCTTGTCCAGTCTCACTTTCCGTTCTTCAACCATTCTCTCAACTATTAAATCAATCAGTTCTCCGGATGCACCCGCCATAATCGCCACATTTCTGGCATGCAACGACATGTGCCCTCTTTGAATCCCCTCATGGGCCAGTGCCCTTAGAGCACCAAGATTCTGCGCAAGCCCAACAGCAGCCATTACCTCTCCAAGTTCAGTGGCCGTCTCGACGTCTAAGATCTTTAAGGCTATTCGGGCTATTGGGTGCACTTTCGTGGCGCCTCCAATAATACCGACTGCCATAGGCACCTCTATCGAACCTACCAAGTCGCCGTCTTTGTTTTTCTCCCAAATCGTTATTGGACTATAGTGGCCTGATCGAGCGGCGTAGGCGTGGGCTCCAGCCTCCACGGCTCGATGATCATTGCAGGTAGCTATTACGACACCAATTATTCCGTTGAGTACGCCCTTGTTGTGGGTTGCGGCGCGATAGTGGTCTGCAGCAGCAAACGCGTATGCTTCCACTATAGCGTTAACAATCTCTTCTCCGCCAACTGCCTCCTTCGCTACCACAGTCCAAGCTCGTGCTAACCGTTTAGTCGCTAAGTTAGAAATAATTCTAAGGTAAACTCGACCATGAGTTATCTTCTCAATTAAGGGAGCAACTGCCTCCGCCATGGTATTAACCGCGTTTGCACCCATTGCATCTCTACAGTCGACAAGAAGTTCAGTAATTACCATAGGTCCCGTGCTTGCATGTATTACCTTCACTTCCAAATCTTTGGCTCCCCCTCCCACCGAAACCAACATTGGATCTTGTTCGTTAGCCCTTTGAAGAATCTCTTCTTTAGCTGCCAAAATCGCCATCTTAGCCCAATAAGGACTCGGTACATCTACTGTTTGAATTTGACCAATCATGATAGGCCCAGTACTACTGGTGAAGAATCCTCCCTTCACTCGTGCCATTTTTGCTGCATAACTAGCCGCGGCAACCACTGAAGGCTCCTCAATAGCCATCGGAATCAAGTAATCTTTTCCATTTATCAAGAAGTTCACCGCAATTCCCAAAGGAATAGGAATTGCACCCACAACGTTTTCAATCATCCGATCAGCTAAATCCAACTCTAAAGACCCAGTAGAACCTAGAAGTTTGACTTCGCCATCGGTTAACCCTGCAAATTCCTTTACGATTTTTGCCCTCTCTTTTGGGCTCAATTTGTAAAATCCCGAGATTTCCGATTGCCTTTTCATAACATTCACTCTCTAAGTTATTTCATAAGTGGAGATGACACGACATAAGAATTTAACTGACTTCCGATTCTTTTGACAGATTCTCACGGTTTTGTGGTTTCTGAAAGATTAAAAATTCTAGGTCCATATGAATGTACACGCACACCGTCTATGTCAGCTACATAAGAATCGCGCATGCACATTTTGATCTGATATTGGGGTCAGCACTCTATTCATTGCATCGTCGGCTATTGCTACTGCGTATCCGGCGATTCTTCTGAGGTCGCGGGCGATCATGCCCAAGATCACTGCTGTGTCCACATCCCGTGTCTTTTCCATGACATTTGTCAACAGAACTTTCTCTTTTCCTCGAATTTTTTCCATCTTGCCCATGGCAAGAACAGCTGATCTAACATCTTTTCTGAGAAAGGCTTGGGCTGCCATTTTCTGCATTTCGTAGGCGACTGCTGCCATTTCTACTATGATGTTTAGAATGTCTTTGTTAATCTTCTTTTTTTGCTGGTTCAGAGCCAGTACATGTTCGGCAATTGATGAAGAGTGATAGACGACTCGGTTTAAATCTCGTGCAACCAAAGCGAAGGTGATGCATTCTCGACAACTTTTCACCCCAACTTTCTTTGCAATGGACTTGCTTAAGCTAGCAAGGGCTACCTGTCTTATCGTCATCCGATAATGCCTCATGGCCTCTTTACTCCTTTCTAAGACTTCTGCCGCAAGTTGGAAATCATATTCAAGTAGCGACTTTATAGCATCTTCTTGCAGATGAAGTGAAAAGGATGAAGTTTTCTCTACAAGGGATTCTATGGAAAATATTGAAGGGTCAATCAACACCTGAAAGCCTAGTTTGTTTGCCTCTTCTTCACCCACTTCCATGCCTGGCAGTTCCATGCGAAGAAGCTTAAGCCTTTTCTTGTGTTCTGCAGAGATGGGGTCTTTAGAAAATATGGTGATTTTGTTGCTTCCTTGTGTATAATAGGTGCCAACACTGTATTCCAATGCCCGTAGTGTAGGATAGTCCTCTAATTTCAGCATGACTTCAAGGGGTCTTTCGAGGGGCATTTCTACAGGAAAGATCCTGATAGCCCCGTCTTCTTCCTCCAAAACGGCCATCTGTTCCCCGCTCTTCAGTTTCCTTTTCTCAACCCAGTTTTTTGGAAGAGAAAGGGTGAAACTGCCACCCTTGATCTTCTGTAATCGTCTAATCTCCATTTTCCATTCCTCTAACTGGATCTGACAATGATCAGAAGTTCCTTATATAAGTTATATAAATAATCCTTCTAAGTTTCCGTTTTGTGATTCGTGCGTGTAGTACCTTTGACTTTTGCAGTAAATATGAGAGTCCCTATTAAGCTGATTATTGAAGCAACCTGAAATGTCGTAACATAGGCGATTGCCTCCGTTGTTCCTGTATCAATCAAAAAGTCAGCGATGGGGCCTCCTACAAATGTTCCAGCTAGCCCAAATGACACATAAGTTATGGCATTGTACTGCCCGAAAAGTCGTCCTCTCAATTCCACTGGAATAAGGTCTGCTGCCAGCAAGTATCCGCAAGTGCTTATAAGTGCCCTATAAACTCCGCTTAAACTGTTGATGACTATCATTTGGGAAACACTCTGCGCAGATATGTATAAGAGTGGAGTTACGGTGGCTAGTGCCAAGCCCAAGCCAAGAGCGAGTTTTCTACCTATACGATCTGCGAGTGGTCCTGCCAATAAACTGAAAATTATGGTAGCAATAGACGCTGAATTGCGGATCATAGCGATTTCAAAGGAAGTGGCGCCGATTGGTGAGTCGAGATAAAGGACGAAGATTTGTAGAATTGAATATGCACCTATGCCTACAATGAAGATGGAGGCAAGAAACCAATAGAATGCTTTGGAGTCAAAGTGACTCCAAGACGGAACGTTCTTTTTAATATTAACTCTACTAGTTGATCTTTCCTTAAACGCTTGTTCAGGGCGACGAGTACCAAACCAAACTAAAACCGCGCTTGCCAGCATTATGCCAGCTGCAAAGAAAAATAGCGTACCGTTCTTGAATCCCGCGGCTTCGCCTCCTAAATCGTACAGCACAGCTGATACGGATATACCCACAATCCGTCCGACGCCGCCAATACTTGAAATCGCACCCACAAGTCTTCCTCTTTCCTTAATTGTGGTCAGGTCTGACATGAGCGCGCTCCATCCAAGGTTGCTCATTGACCAGAAAAACTCTAACAATGAGAGGCCAAAGATAATGCTGTACGCCGCTGTGGTGGTTTCGTGAATGCCAAGCAGGTAAACATGAAGGAAGTATATGAGTATGTAGCCGACTGCTGCAATGGTCTCTCCTATGACGATTAAACTTGTTCGTGCTTGATATTTGTCAGAGAGTTTTCCCCACACGAAGGTTTGCGACACACTGTTGGCGATCATGGTAAGGCTTGCAAGAAGTGTTGTTGCCGTGACTGAGAGCCCTAACACGACCCTTAGATATAGTGCTAGAAAAGTATAGAATAAGCCACGTCGAGCCATAGCCATAAACTGGAAGCTCGAAAGCCCCACAAACGTTTTTGTATCCAAGTTCACCAACAACAGAAGAAATCTTCATGTTCCTATTGAAATCTTTTCGCATAGAATCTCGCTTTAAGTTAGCACAATTGCAGCATAAATTAGGCCCAAGGCGATTGTTAAGAACGTATCCAATATAAACATCTTCTTTAGTCCCCGTGGATAGATATTCAAGTCAACGTGCTTACTTGAGAATGGGTATAATGGTCGGCAGGGTCTTGTAAGAAAGTCCACGAGAAAATGGCTTAGCCCACAACTGATTACCAACAAGAATAGGTGAGAATAGGCAACCTTCACAACCAGAGAGCCAAGTAAGATGAAGACAAGGCCTAGAAGTTCATGGAGTGGTGAACGCGATTCTACTCCGAACCTTCCAGTTTTAAACGCCTTTTTTAGATATGGGATATGATCGAAATCAGGGAAAATCGAAAACAAGACACCGATCAAAACGTCTGGTATGGAACTGATTCCCAAAAGTCTTGCTAGTAGCAGGCCTAACAAGGCGTGAAAGATTATGTTCATTGTTCACTCTACGCTGAAACGATTGTCTCTGTTTTTATATCCTTTGGTCGTCTTGATTGTGGTAACGTGCTCAGATTCCGTTAAGCAAGAAGTATGTCTAGAACGTCTAGTGTGCGTAGTGGTTGATCAGGCTTTACCTTGTAGCGGGAGTTGGCAACTAGAAGGGGAACCTTCATTTCAGCAGCGTGAAGACCGCCATGAGTCCCTCTATGTGGGGGGGTTTCTGGCATAAGGTCCCACCCCATGCGAGAGTTGATGATCAAGTCTCCCGAACGCTTGCTCTCAAAGATTTGTGAAACTTGAACGGGCATGTCCGGAAATTTAGCTTCGCAAGTGGCTGAGAGCCACTTCCTGTCGTCCAACCATTCTCCATACGCTATCTTTCCATCTTCAACGATAGAATCATAGCCAAGCGGATCCGTCCCTTTGATAATGTCATAAGAGTGCTCATTTCGTCCTTTCTTCTTTATGATGCCATGCCCGTCATGAGAGAATACATGGAAAGTGGTCTTATTTTCAGCAGCGAAAACTTGTTGCACCGGCACTAGGCGACTCAGCATATCTATGATGTTTATGCGTCCCTTTCGAATCTTGTAGTTCTCAAGAGCTTCTAGGTTTGGTTTCCGCTGCCAGTCATGCTTTATGTACTGGAGTGGAAACGCTTTCTCTTCTGCCCCCTCTGCCGCTAAGTAGACATGAGCCATTCCGTTACCGCTCACGGCAACCGTGGCATCAAACTCGCCAAGTCCTTGAAGGAACGTCACTGGAAAAACGCGAACGTCTAATCCAATAGTGGTGAGGAATTGTCCAAGATTGAAGTGGAGGCTGGTAGGCCGAAGCCCATGATCTGAACCAATCACGATGGAGGTCTCGTCGTAGAGATTGAGGTCAATGAGTGTCTTAGCTATATGCCCGATTTGATTGTCTACGTTCTGGACGGCATGCCGCACGTTTTCAGAAAGGGGACCATGCTCGTGGCTGACTTCATCAACACCTGGCATGTACACCACTGAGAAGGCGGGCGGTTCCGATGGGAGTTTCATCCACTTTGCAAAAGCTGAGCACCTATAGACAATCTCGAAGGTGCGTGCTGCTAGTGCGTCTGTGTGTTCCCAGGTGAAAAGCTTAAGGGGGCCAAAGACTTTGGCCATAACGTTAGCTAGAGGGGGATAGACGAATTTTGCTCCTCGTGTGATAGGTTCGAAGATTGCCGCTGTGGTGAAGTCTTTTAACCTTTCAAAGATGGTCTTGACCTTGCCGCTCATATCGGTGTTCATGGCAAAGGCTTCTGGGCCTACGTAGTCACGTTCGAATTGAAGCCAGGCTAAGGGTCCGTATTCTTGGTAGTTGTTCTTTCTTCGGTCGAACCATCGGATGCCAGGTATGTTCAGTGGTCCAGGGAAGGCACCAGTTAAGAAAGGGGCATGAGCTGGTCCGGTTGTTGAAGGAAAGACAGTGACGGCATTTTTCACAACTACTCCTCGGTCTGCGATGTGTTTCTTGATGTTTGGCAAAAATCCTTGGTTCAACATGTCATAGAGAACGTCGGGCCTACAGCCGTCAACGAGAATAAAAACAGAACGCAATTACTTTTCCCCCTTTACCGTAATTGATGATGCGATCTTTAACTTTTCTGTATGCGCGCGGGAATATTGCCTGAATAAAGTTCGGATTAACCTTAGTCTCGTCTTGTATCAAAAGCATGAGAAAAAAGGGGAAGATTAGGAGCCTTCTTGTTCGCCTTCAGGTTCAAGCGTAACGCACGTGACCACATCAAAGATTTTAGTACAACCTACCATAACAAGAGAAAGAGGAAAGAGTGAACATGACGATGAAAAAGGAAATCATCATAGGCATAGCAATCATCTTTACCGTATCAGTAGCAGCATTCGCTCGTGTGTATACACTCCAAATGAGAGTAACATCATTAGAAGAGACAAAACAATCTTTGGAAGCCAACTTCCTTTCCGTTAATGCTTCTGTGGTGGAACTTCAAAATACCTTATCCGATTTAGAAACAGCAATGGGAGTTAAAACTGCTTCTTTGAATGATAGCATCATTGTCTTTCAATCAGACTTGGAAGGCGCGAGCACGGATATTGCTGAATTACAGCTAGACATTGATACACTGGCATCCGAGATTTCAAATTACGAGACCTCAATTCTGGAATTGCAATCCAGAATCACCAGTTTGAGTGCCTTGCTAATGCAACTTCAAGACCGAGTTTACACCATTAAAGGAGAAGAGGTCAAGACAATAAGATTCAGTATCCCAGCCGAAACAATTTTGGAGATTCCTGTTTATGATCCTCTCAAAGAGACTGAATGGACGAATACCTCCGAAATCTTCTCGTGGATTCCAACGAATACTTCGCACAATGCAGTAATATCTGCGTGTTGGTGGTTTGATTACAAGACAAACATAACAATTCCCAAAGGCACACCAGAACATTACATAAACGTTGGTCTGAACTTTACTTTCAACGATACCCATGTGCTTTCAAATTTTCTTTTATGGTCTGATCAGGTTCAGTTTGACACTTTCTACAAACAATCTGGAGTAATTCCATCGGACTATGCAAGCGGCGGAGCTTTATTGCCGAAGACAAATTGCACTCAATATAATTTCCAGTTCAAAATACAAGGATACGCTCACACACAATCTTTCAAAGCCTATGTCAAGAACTTGAATGCCATCATAACCGTTGTTGACGGGTTGCCCAGAAGCAATTAGCACCTTTCTCTCTTTTTCTTTCTCAGAAATATTGTGAATATGAAAAATCCCATAAGTGTTTTGAGCGAAACATGAACGTTGAAAAGTTTGTAGACCGATATTTCCACAAGGAAGAGTTGCAGGGTCTCCTAGAACGAGATGAATTGCACGCGCATCAGCCGAAGGCTCTACAGAGCCCATCATCATAACCCTTATATTTTGATGACCATCTCACAGTTTTGAGACCTTATGACAGTAAAATCTTATTTCACCAACATTCAGAAAGAACACCAATCCAGTTGGTAGAAACTAAGATAGCATTAGCGCTATAGGTGGAGATCTGTGAGTGAAGTTCGGTGCCTAAACTGTCTAAAAAGATTTCGAGTGGAGCCAAAATCTGAAGTCGCTACTTGTCCCCATTGTGGAATACAGTATCGCATTTCTTGGCTAAGCCCCGACCAACCAAAAATTCGAGGACAAGCATAATCACGGTAGATGGTGAAGAAGGATGGTTTGGAACAGAAAAATAGCTTACATCAATCTTTCAACAGAAAAGATTGTTCAAAAGCCTATCTCAAGAAACGTGCGGTCCCTCTATTTGGGTGGCCGCGGCATCAACATGTACCTCTTGTACAACCATGTAAAACCTAGAATTAACCCTTTAGGTCCCGAAAATGTCCTTTTTATAGGTGCAGGATTACTTGGTGGGATTCCTTGCCTTGGTTCCGGAAGATGTGACATCGCTGCGAAATCACCTTTAACTGAGGCTGTCGGCGACTCTAATATAGGGGGGTTTTTTGCGCCAGAACTGAGGTTTGCAGGCTTTGACCATTTAGTGATTGTGGGAAGCGCAAAGAAACCTGTCTACCTCTGGATAAGTGACGGCGAGATCAAGATTCAAGACGCATCCAGCCTTTGGAGAAAGGACACGTTTGAAACCCAGACCGCCATACGAACCGACCTTGGAGACGACGAAGTCAAGTGCTTGGTCATAGGGACAGCTGGCGAAAATCTCGTGAGGTTTGCAAATGTGAGGACGGGGATGAAGAATTCGGCTGGAAGAACGGGTATGGGCTGCGTGATGGGTTCCAAGAACCTTAAAGCTATCGCTGTTAGAGGAACCATGAATCTAGAGTTTGCATATCCAGATAAGCTTCTTGACTACTGCAAAGAAATGAATGACATGATAGCAAGTACGCGGTGGGCGAAGGCTCAATCCAAATGGGGAACCATGGTGATTTTTAACAACACCAACACGACTGGACTGATAAGAACTCGAAACTTCCAGCTAAACCGTTCAAAAGAAGGCAGAGATCTCGAACCTGAGAGCATGGATCGATATTCGATTGGCATGTCTGGATGTTACGGCTGTGTGGTTCATTGTCGACATCGTTACGTACTGCGAGAAGGATCCTACGCTCCTCTCTTTGGCGAGGGCCCTGAATACACTTCTCTAGGCGCGTTTGGAACAATGGTTGACTGCAAAAAAATGGAAACGGTGCTCGTTGCAAATCATCTAGTGAACAAGTATGGCTTAGACACCTTGGAGACTGGCGGGCTGATCGCTTGGGCCATGGAACTCTACGAAAAAGGAATTATCAATGAGAAAATGACTGACGGCTTGAAACTGGAATGGGGCAACGAAGAGACCTTGTTTGAACTGATACGGAAAATTGCAATGAGGGATGGATTCGGTAGCGTACTTGCCGACGGGTTTAATGGTGCAATAGCAAAGATAGGGAAGAATTCAGGATATTATGCCATACAAATTAAGGGTATGAGTAATTTACATTCGGATGAACGGCCCACACCGAGCCTTGCGTTAGGGATAGCCACTTCAACACGAGGGGCCGATCATCTTAGAAGTCGTCCAGCTATAGACTTGTATGGTTTGCCAGAAGACCTTCTGGAAGAAATCTATGAAGGCCCAGTTTCATCGGATTATACGTCCTATGAAGGCAAGAGCAGAATGGTCTGGTGGCAAGAACGCTTGTACGCGGTTACAGACGCGTTAGGTACATGCAAGTTTCAAACAGTCTTCTGTGCACTACATGCGCCTAAGTGGAAGGAGTTCTCACAACTCATTCATCTAGTTGCCGGAATGAAAATTTCGAAGATTCAGTTAATGGAAATAGGAGAGAGAATCTACACTATAGAACGAATGTTCAATTTAAGAGAAGGCTTTTCAAGAAAAGATGATAATCTACCAGAACGTTACTTCGAAGAGCCAACTCCTATCGGTTTGCCCATTGCCAAGAACAAGAGAATAGACAAGAAGAAGTTTACCAGAATGTTAGATGAATACTATGCCCTCCATGAGTGGGATAACAACGGAGTACCGAAGAACGAAACAATGCAGAAGCTACATCTTGACAAGGAACCCTCACATCTAATCTAATGGAGACCAGATGATGCGGAAGATGTTGTTCATAGACCCCGAAAAATGTACAGGATGTAGACTTTGTGAAACTGCATGCGCTCTTCATCATGAAAAGACATGCAACCCAGTTAGAGCACGGGTTCACGTTGCAAAATGGGAAACAGCCGGCCTATACATACCAATCCTCTGCCTCCAATGCGAAACCCCAATCTGTGAAACCGTGTGTCCCATGCGTGCCATAACACTGGACCCACAAACGGGGGCTATGTTAGTTGACTACGATTTGTGTGTAGGATGTAGACTCTGTGTGCAATTTTGCCCCTTTGGCGGAGTTGAGATAGATACGGAAACTGGGAAAGTTCGGAAGTGTGATCTCTGTAGTGGGGAACCTGTTTGTGTAAAGTTCTGCGAACCTAGAGCCCTTCAATATATTGACGAAACTACTACTAATAGAATTAAAAGAAAAGCCGCGGCCGAACGATACTCGGAATTGATGAAGAAACTACTCGCAACAGTGTGATGAGCTAGCTGAACATAGATCTTTCAACAAGTTCCATAACGTCACAGATTCTTACTGGGATCGATCTTTTCATTGCCGCGTAACGAAAGTTCATGTAGCATGCTGGACAACATGTTGCCATAAGGTCAACATCCAAAGGAACTGCATCCTTCACAAGCCTTGCAGAGGCAGAGTTCATACTGACTTCAGTGTTATATGACCATAATCCTCCGCCAGCCCCACAGCATCGAGCACGACTTCGACTCAACGGCATTTCTACAAGTTCAAGCTTGGGTATGGCCTTCAACACATTTCGGGGACTCTCGTAAACACCACAGTGACGACCCAGTGAGCATGGGTCATGATACGTGACCTTTACGTTCAATTCTTTTGGCTCAATTGTTCCTTCCTTTATTATTTGCTCCATCAATTGTGAGGTGTGAAGGACTTCGAAAGGCATTCGAACATCCAGTATCTGAGGATAAAGTTCAGTAAAAGTGTAATAACAACCGGCACAAGGCGTAACGAGAATCTTGGCATCAGTCGCTCTTACCTTTTCCAAGAGTATTGAAGCATTGATTTTTGCTTCGTTCCACAATCCGGTCTTCAACAGAACGTATCCACAGCATCCTTCTTTTTCGCCCAGTGTTGTGAAGTTGACTTGAGCGTGATTCAAGATGTTTGCGGCTGCTTTGGCTACGTTTGGGCTTCGTGTAGCCGTTGTACATCCGACCCAGTATAGAACTTCAGCAGTTTTTGGACGTCTCAGATTTGGGCTCTGATTCAGCCATGTTAGGCGACGTTTGGGAGGCATTCCACTGGGATCTCCAGTTTCAGAGATGTTTTTGGCTGCCTGATTGAATATTTGTGGGATCAACCCTTTCTCGGCGATCTGATGTCGAGTGGCGACTATGGCTTCGTGGACGTTTAAGTCTAGAGTTGTGCATTGGGCGAAGCAGAGTCCACAAGTGCTGCACGTATAAATGACATCTATCAGTTTTTTTGAAAGTGTTAGGTTTCCATCGTTCAATCCCTTTATCAGCAGAGTTCTTCCCTTGGATGACCACGTTTCTATGTTGTTCAATGAAGGCGATATGGTGCAGTAGCCACTGCAGGTGCTGCATTCTTGGCATTGTGGAGTCAGCCTATCTGAGAAGAGAGTTCTAAGCGCTAGAGCAAAATTTCTGAAGGTGCCATGACCCACGCTATGAATTTCCTTGAGATACGCTGTTTTGAATTTGAGTTCAATCTCTTTTAGTGGCTTGAGGTTGGGAGGCTCGACATCGTCTAGAAGAACGATTTCTATTTTGTCCGGTTCTGAAATTTTTCCTGTGCTAGGTTCTCCTCTTCGGAGGACTTGGAAGCCTTCTTTTTCAGCTAGATGCATTGTTTTTTTGATTTCTCTACGTGAACGTGTCCTCAGTACAGCGCTTATAGGAGGGTATTGTCGTTCTCTGAAAATATGTTCAAAAGAGTATGCGTATAGGTCTTCAGGGTCGGTTAAGACGTTTGTTGATCCAACGATTCGCTCGAGAGCCTGGGTGACACTGGGTTTCAAGGTCATGACCGAGTCAACTAAGTAATAGTTGGTAAATGAAGCACCAGAAAGGCTACGGTTTTCTGAGCTCGTAGATTATCCTGTTGCCCATGAGTTCGGTCACTGTAAGCTTTAGGTCCATGCCTATCTTAATCTCTTCTTTCCTGATCTCTTTACCTAGTGGAGCAAATACCTCTAGCCCATTCTGAAATTGTGCCAAACCAAGCAGATATGGACATTCGTATCTGAACCGTGGTGGACCAAAGTGTACGTTCGTGTAGGTGAGGAGTTTGCACTTGTCGCCTAATGGAATCCATTCCACCGCATCTGATAGACAACGATCACAGTCTGCTCTAGGTGGGAAGTGTAGCTTTTTGCATTTCTTGCATCTTGTTCCAGCGATCTTGCCCTCTTCTAGGAACTTCATGAACTCACGAACTTTTGCTTCGCTGACGAAGTTGACTTTTCCAAATCTTTCAAGGCTCATTATTCATCACTCGATTAGACTTTAAGTATAGTCACGGCGCAGTACATGCCTATGCCGCCCAGATTGTGGGCGAGCCCAATTTCTGCTCCTGGGACCTGAGTCTCACCAGCTTCGCCTCTGAGTTGTTGCACAAGTGTTCGGATCTGTGAGGCTCCTGTGGCTCCTACAGGATGCCCTTTTGCTAGCAGGCCGCCGTCAATGTTTACAGGAATTTTTCCACCGACGTAAGTTTGTTCCTCTTCTACCAGTTTTCCTCCTTCTCCCCTTCCACAGAAGCCTAAATCTTCGTAGTTTACGATTTCAGTTATCGTGAAGCAGTCATGAACTTCAGCGACATCTATGTCCTCTGGCTTGACAGCAGCCATCTTGTATGCTTGCTTAGCCGCCTCAACTGCACAACTAAAGGACGTAAGAGGAAGTTCTCTATGCATTAACGTCATGGATGCGGAGCCGAGTCCTAATCCTGCAACCCAAACGGGCGTGTCCGTTATTTTCTTTGCTTTTTCTTCGCTGGCTAGTATCAGGCATGCGGCACCGTCTGAGTTGGCGCAACAGTCGTATCGTTTCAACGGACTGGCTATTATTCTTGACGTTAAGACATCATCAAGTGTAATTGGTTTCTGGAACATCGCCTTTGGATTTTTGGCAGCGTATGAATGATTTTTGACGGCGACTTTTGCCAGTTGTTCTTCTGTGGTCCCGTATTTGTCCATGTGAGCGTTTGCGTACATGGCAAAGTAGGCGGGCATGGTAGTTCCGAAGGGGCACTCCCACATGACGTCTCCAGATCGGCCCATCACTTCTTGAATCTCATTTGACTTCAGTTCAGTCATCTTCTGGAAACCGACAACAGCAACGGTGTCGTGAAGCCCTGAACCTATCAATGCCCAAGCTGTTCTCAAACCGACCCCACCCGATGCGCAAATGGCTTCCACCGTAAAGGTGGGTCGAGGGTTTAACCCCAAATACTCGGCTATCACGCCAGCTGGTGATCGTTGCTTATCGTAATGAGTAGCGGAACCGATTACTGAAGCATCAATCTCTTTGGGCGTAAGTTCCGCGTCATCTAACGCCTCCTTGAAAGCTTCAAAGGAAATTTCCCGGATCGATGCATCCGATCTTCTATCAAATTTTGTTTGTCCAACACCAACAATCGCAACTTTCTTCATTTCTGATTCTCCTACTTGCTTGCCTACTGTTTTGGAAGCCTTTTAATTTATTTCGAACTATTTTACCCTTTTGAAATACGATATCGCTTTCTCTGCAAAGAGACTGCAGGTTTCCTTCATCATCTTTGGGGAAACGAAGAAGGGCATTATGAAATGGCGAACGCCAGCTTGTATGTACCTTTCAATCTTTTCAATCACATCATCAGGCGCTCCAAAGATTATCGGTGATTTGTCAACCACCTCGTCGGGGATCTCCTTTGCGGTTTCCAGAAGTTTGTTCGCCACTTCTCTATTAAAGACTAGAGACGACGTCATTTCAAACTCTTTTGTTGGCACTGGGTAGCCCAATTTTTCGATGATTCTTGGTCTTGAAAGCAGGTAGAGTTTTGCTGGTAACAAGACGAGTTGTCTTGCGGTGTCGTAGTCGTTGGCGATCACTACGTAGATGAAGTGGGCTGGCTCTATTTCGGGAGCGTTGTCCCATCCCATGCCGTCCCAGAATCGTCCAATTTTAGAGGCTTCGCTATGGACATACTGGAGACTTTTCGCGTATTCTTCTGGTTGCATTGAGGCAGGGACCCAGCCGTCACCGTACGATGCAACCATTTTCATGGTTCTTGGCGAGTTTCCTGCAATAAAAAGCGGGACATGGGGGTTCTGCAGTGGCTTTGGTTGTAGAAAAGCCTTCTCTAGCTTGAAGTAGGTTCCTTCATGATCGACAATGTCTTGGGTCCAGAGTTTCTTTATGACTTGCACGGCTTCGATGGTTCTTGAGACAGGGCGATTCCATGTTATTCCGTAGGGATCCAGATTCATTGCTTCCCCTATTCCGATTCCGAGGATTGCTCTACCATTTGAAATTCTGTCACATGTAGTTGCCATCTGAGCCAATACGGCGGGGTGATGTCTATAGGTGTCGCTTACGCAAGTGCCCAACTTTATGCGTTTTGTTTGCATGGCTATGGCTGAAAGCATAGACCAAGCTTCTAGAGCGTCCCAAGTGCGTATGCCGAACCCAACGGTGTGATCGGGCATCCAAAAGGAGTCGAAGCCCTTTTTTTCCACGTAGACGGCAAGTTCACGCACGGTTTCCCATGGGTAGGGCGCGCTTTCGTATCCAAACTTCACGTCGTCAAAAGTTTCCTTTTGCATTTGGATCCCCAATTGAAGGATTTAACATAAGAAGAATGTGGTTATTAGAAAAGTTTTTGCTTTCTTTTCCGTCGTAGTATCTCTAGTTTCTTCTTTTCAGCTCACGAGTGACATATTTTGAGGGGGGTCGCTTTTCCGATTTAGAGAGGCGTCGTGCTATCCTGATACTGTTAGATTCTGAATGGTCATGCTGGGAATTTTGCCGACGCTTGTGATTCGAGGATCAGAACCAATCTCGGTTATATTTTTCAGGGAGTGAAAGAAGTTTCCTGCGATCGTTATGGGTTCTAATGGTTGGTTGGCTTCACCGCTCTTTATGAGGAATGCGTTGGGGGCTACGACGCTGAACTCTCCGGTTGTCATATTTGCGTGTCCAGCGCCCATTACAAAATCAGTGACCAATATCCCTTCTTTCACGTTGCCTATCAAGCCATTCAGATCCAGTTTTCCTGGTTTCACGACCAGATTTGAAGTTGAAATCTGCGGCATCGATAGAAATGGCTCTGGCCACTTTCTGCCGGCATTTCCGGTACTGTGTCTGTTCTCTTGGATGGCTGAGTAGCTATCATAGATGTACTCTTTCAGGAAACCTTTTTCGATTAGGGTAGTTGTTTGTGAGGGCACTCCTTCGCTATCCGTTTTGAATGTCTGCAGTCCTTCTTGGAGCTGTCCATCATCTATGATTGTGGAGACATCGCTGGACACCTTTTCACCGCGTTTTCCTTTAAAGAAGCTCTTCCCTTCTTGAACGTTTTGTGCGCTTGATGCTGCGTTGAGCATTCCCTTCAACAATACGTCGGTTGTAGTATTCTCCCAGATCACAGTTGTCCGGAAGGATCCATTGAGTGGCTTTGCCTCCAACATTTTTATGGCGCGTTGAGCAGCTTTTATGCCCGTCTTTTGGAAGTCAACGAGTTTTCTCGAATCAATGGATTCTAAACCCGTTTTTCGTTTTCCGTTCTCAATTGCCGTGAGATAGACGCCTCCTCCGATGATTGCCCTCATGGAGCAGCTAGCGATTCCTCGTGAGTTCGCTACTGCATAAACGGCTTTCTCAACGCCAATGCCTCCATACAAGGCTTTGACTCGTTTGTCATATTCGAATGCAACTTTGGACAGGGTGTTAATTTCTTCTAACGCATCCATCTCAGTGAATTCGAGGACTTTGTTATCTATTATGCCGTCCTTTGACGGAATTGAAATAGGATCCGCCAAATGACTGAACTTCTTGTCTAATGGGCGAATTCGAGCAACTTCTATAGCTTCTTTTACGGTGTGATCTATCTTTTCCTCGTCTATACCGCTTGTCGCAGCGAATCCTACTTTTCCATCCAATACAACTCTGATCCCTAGTCCAAGTGACACGCCCTGTCTTGCTTCAACAATGGCCGTTTTCATGTTGATTGTCAATTCGTCGATATTTGAAAGGAAGACTTCGGATTCTTCTGCTCCTTTTGTTCTTGCCTTCTTGACACCCAACTCTGCGAAGGAGACCAATTCGTCAGCAATTTGATTCAGGTCAATGGACATCATTTTTCGCCTCCAAATTGAACTTCACTAACTAGGAGGTGTGGACCTCCGAGACCTACAGGCAACGGCCATTGTCCATCTTTCCCGCATCCTCCAAAGTAGCTGCTGAAAATGGACAGTTCTCGCGTGGCGCCTTCTACATTTTTGAGGAAGTCAAGAATCGATCCGGCGAGCGTAACCTCTCGGAGTGGATATTTCTTCTCCCCATTTTCACAGTAGTATCCTCTGAGAGCTTTGAACATAAAGGTTCCGTCCATGTTTGCTTGCCCTCCAGCTGTGCGGATGGCGTATATGCCTGTGTCGAGTTGTTCCATGGCTTCCTCCATTGAAAGATCGCCTGGAGAGAAGTAGGTGTTCTTCATCCTAACTATGGGTGGAAAGTTGTAGTTAATAGCTCGGGCGTTTCCGGTGAAGCCGCTTTTCATGAAAGTAGCTGTGTTTCTATCATGTAGATATTTGACGAGTTTCCCTTTGTCAAGTATAGTTGTTTTGGCTGTTTCTATTCCTTGGTCGTCAAATGGTATCCAGAATCCATGGCATAGGCTGGCATCTAGGGTGCCTTCATCGATGATTGTTGCGTGTTCGGATCCCAATTGTTGACCCAGTTTTCCGGTCAGGGGGGACATGCCAGAGACTACGAAGTCGCTTTCTGTCAGATGGCCAAAACTTTCGTGGGCAAGCACTCCCGCTAGACGGTTTTCGCACAGAGCACGGTGCTTCCCGGGCGGTGCCGGTTTTGCTTCTAGCTTTTCTGCTGCCCATTTTCCAGCATTTTCACCCATCTTTTCAGGTGAGTATTCGTTGGTTTCAAATAGTTCTAGTCCGAACGTTCCTCCTATCATATCGCTTCCGTTGACGAGTTGATCACCAAGTTTTGATACCACGTTTACCCTCAAGTCTATTACCAATGGCGACCATGAGATTTCGGTTTTTTCGGTGTTTGCAAAACATTTTTGACCGAAGAGCTCGCCGTAGTTGCATGTTATTGAAGACACGTGTTTTCCATGTTCTCTTGCGGCCCTAGCCATTCTGAGGGCAAAGTCTTTTTTCAGCATTAAGGAGAAATCTTGTGGATGTTTCTTAACAGGTAATTTCAGTTCTTTTTGCGTCTTGGATTTGGCCTCTCCTGGATCGATCTTGATCTTGATCGATTTTGATGATGTTTTAGCTATTTTGAACGCTTTTTTCGTTGCTTCTTCTATAGCCATTTTTGATGATTTTGTAGTGAAGGAGTATCCGGTTGCGCCATTGTGATACACGTTTATTCCTACTCCGATTCGGCGCATCGTTTTCACGTCTTTCACCGTTTTCATTTCTGTTTTGATCTCTCGGATTGAGAGATCATCGCTCCTCGCTTCGACGAATTTAGCTCCTAATTTTTCTCCTGTCGCTATAGCATGTTGTAGAAGATCAAACAAACGTCTCAAACCTCCAACAGATCATGTTGGATGTATGCACTTCAACTTATATGTTTGATTGAACTCCCCGTGGTCGGTCATGCGTACACATAGAGATGAATAAGATGAGATGTTCTGGAAAAAGACAGGAGAGTGGACGATGATTCGACGAGTCTTGCCCTTCTTTTGCACAATGGAGATATCCTTCAGAACCTCCACTTTTCCAGCGTTTTTCGCGTTCGTTAAGAATGTTTATCAATCTGATATCTGCTAAGGGTTACCTGATCTTTGATGAGTGACCGCGAGTTACAGGCAATAAGACGAGATAAACTGCGAGCATTGCAGAGAAAGTTAGCTGCAAAACAAGAGAAAGCTGGGGAAATCGGTGCAGACGCTATTTTGAACAAGGTTTTCAAAGATAGGGCTTGGGAAGTATTCAATTCTGCAAGTTCTCAATTTCCTGATGTTATGAGCAAAGTCAAAGAGGCGTTAGTGAAATTGGTTTTGTCTGGTAAGCTGCGGGAGGTAACTGGAGAACAGCTCTATCTGTTCTTAAGAAAGCTGGGTCTACGCGTTAGGCTAGACATCAAGATCCGCTATATGGATCATGGGCAATTGATGTCGCTTGCAGAGAAAATTCAGAAAGATTTGCCAGAAGCCTGATGTGGAATTGAATCTGTGTTAGTTTGCCTAGGAATTTGGGATGTTTACGAATATCCTTTGTTGAAGACCGTGATTCGAGTTTGCGCGCCCGCAATCAAGCCAAGTTCTTTAGAAAAAGAAATAGACGGGTAAACGGAAACTTAGACGAGTTTTTGTTTTCGTATCCATTCTGGGAACCATTTGTAGTGTTCAAGAGGGTTTGCTTCTTTTAGGCCCTTGTAGGTTGCTTTAGCTAGTTTGATTGTTCCCTGACGATTTCTGTACAGGTGAACCAGCCTTTTTGCTTCTAGGGACGTCAGGATCTTGTCGAGTTGCTCATCGGAGGCGTTGGTTAGAATCTCTTTTAGGTCTTCACGGCTCATGTAGAGACCTGGGTTCACTCGGTAGTCTTCTGCGAGGATTTCAAGCGCCGTTTTCTCGTCCGTCTCGGGTTTGGGGGTAACCTTGGTTGTGGAGATAGGTATCCCTAGTTTTTTGTGGGTGATTCTGTGGGGCATCTTCAGGTCGTCGGCTAGAGCTCGTGTTCCCCATCGGTATAGAACCATTCTCATGACTTCGCTGGTTCCAGCGCCTATCTGGTTGACTCGGGCATCTCGGATGAACGTTTCTAGGGGATAGAACTGGGTCCAGCCGTCTCCGCCCATGACCTGTTGTGCGTCAACTAGTAGGCTCTCGTATGCTTCGGAGGTGTAAAGTTTCGCTAGGGTCGCTTGCATTACGGGGTCGAGTTTCATGTCCATCAAGTACGACGCGTAATAGGTGAGTAGTCGAGCGGTTCGCAGCCTTGCAAACATGTCTGCGATTTTAAACTGGTTCACCTCAAAGTCGAGTGTGGGACGACCGAACTGCAAGCGTCTCTCCGCATGTCCAACGGCGTATTTAATTGCCTCGCGCATTGGCCCCAGCATTCCTGCGGCAAAGAGGGTTCTTTCAAAATTTAGTCCATCGACCAAGACTTTCCAGCCGTCGCCTTCCTCGCCTAGTCGGTTTGCCACGGGAACTCTAGCGTCGTCGAGATCGAGGTATCCGTTTGGCAGACCTATCCATCCGGCTAGTTCGTTGATCTTCTCCACGGAGAAGCCTGAAGTTTCTTTCTCTATAAGAAAGGCGCTGAGATGCTTGTATGCGGCCTTGGCTGCTGGGCGGTCGCTTGTTTTGGCGTATAGGCAATATAGGTTGGCGACTCCTGCGTTGGTTATGAACCTTTTTTTGCCGTTCAGAATGTACTCGTCACCTTGTTGAGTGGCGGTGGTTTCTATGCTGGCGGCGTCTGAACCGACGCCGGGTTCTGTTATACACAGCCCGCCTAGCATGCCTTTTGCGATCTTTGGGAGCCACTTCTTCTTCTGGGGTTCGCTGCCGAACTTTAGGAGTTGTTCCACGCCGCCGAACAGTGTTACGCTGTAGGCTCCGGTCAATGCCGCGCATACACGGCTAAGTTCTTCTGCGATTATGGAACTTCCGGTTATTCCTACGCCGATGCCTCCGTGTTCTTTAGGAATTGGGGCGCCAAACCAACCTTGTGCAGCTACTTTTTCTAAGAGGGTTGCGGGGAACTCTTTGGTCCATGCTATTTCTTCTCCGCGTGCTAGGTTGGCGTCAGCGAATTTTTTTGCTTCTTCAGCGAGTTTTTTGTGAGTTGCGTTCCACCAAGGATATGTTTCCATCATTCTGAGCACCGTTTGGAGTATCATAGAGCTTTACGGGGACACTTAAAACTTGCTGGAAAGGTCTCTTTTTATATGTTGCTTGCTGATACGTTAGAGAACGAAGGTGAGAATGTTGATAACCAGGTTGGAGCATATTGGGATTGCAGTTCATGATTTGGATGCAGCGTTGAGAATCTATGAACAGATTTTGGGCTTACAGGTCAAGCAAACAACAATTGTCGCAGAGGAGAAGATTAGAACCGCCATTCTTTTAGCTGGGCAGGTCAAGCTTGAGTTGATGGAACCAACTGATGAGGAAGGTCCCGTGGCTCGGTTCCTGAAGAAGAGAGGAGAAGGCATTCATCATATCGCCTTCACAGTCACTAACCTTGAAGACTTTCTTCAGAACATTAAGAAGAAAGGAATCGTCTTAGTAGACGAAAAACCGAAAATTGGAGCAGGCGGGTACCGAATGGCTTTCTTACACCCGAAAAGCACAAAGAGTGTGCTAGTGGAATTATGTGAAACATGATCTGTAGGGGCGCTGGAATATCGAGTCCACAATCGTAGGAGTCCCAATTTCAGTAGTTCGCTAGGTCTTCCCAACGTTTGTATAGCATATGCCTTGCCTTCTCCTCAGCATGAGAAGTAGTGTTGACTAAAGTAACAGCTATTAATGGAAGAGCCAGAATGGCGAACGGGAACACGGCACTGGTGCTGACGCCGTTTCTCGACGGCATGAGAGCGTGCGCGTCTGTACGCGCATTAAGCTTAAATTCGTCTGAAAAGACTCTTCTCTTGGCGTTGAAGATTATGACAACGAAAAAAATGGCGGTTGTGGATCCGGAGAAGGTCGAGTGGGAACGAGTTGAGCATCCGAAGGCCCCGAAGGGGATGTGGGGGAAGCTATTGAGTCTTGAAGAGGAAACCGGAGCGATGGCCGTACTCGTAAAACTCGATAAAGGTTTCCATGAGCCCAAACACGCTCATCCCTCAGATGCTCAGGTCATGGTCCTGGAGGGAAAGCTAGTCGATGGGGAAGTCGGTGAGATCAAGAGCGGCATGTACTGGTTCATTCCAGCGGGTGTGGAACACGGTCCTGAAGATGCGCCAGACGGCTGTGTTCTCTTCATACACTTCAATGGTCCTGCGTGGTAGCCCATAAAACGTCACAAAATACATAGTATTCCTCTTTCCTCAATCCAGAGATACATTACGAGCCAAAATAGGGCCTCTGCGATCGCCTTCTGAGATTAGACTTTATCTATCCCCTCAAAATAGAATATCTCTGAAGGGTTAAATATTTGGACTGCATATTTACGGTTAGAGATAGAGAAGGGGGAATGAAAATTAGAGTACGTTTTCTGGTGCTATCAGTTTTGCTTTTAGCAAGTTTGTTAGCCTTGGATTTTCATACTCAATCAGTCAGAGCCGAACCTACTATTTGGATTGTGGATGATGATGGTCCGGCAGACTTCCACACTATACAAGAAGCCATAAATGCTGCAGTGGATGGAGATTCCGTTTACGTCTGCAATGGAACATATTATGAACACATAACCGTGAACAAAATAGTGACGCTTGTTGGAGAGAACAAATACCACACTGTACTTGATGGCAACGACACTGGAACTATAGTCACCCTGCGCGCTCATGGCATCACTGTGAGCAATTTTACTATCCGGAATGGTTCTATTGGAATCGATTTGTCAAGCAAATCTACGCATAGTACGATCAACAACAACATTATCACAGACGTCTACGAAGGAATAGATGGGTGGTACTACTGTGATGGCAACATTATTAGAAACAACGTGCTTTCAGCAATAAACTGGGGAATAATGCTAAGTGATGATTCAGACAACAACGTGATCGACAACAATAACATAACATCGTACTATGACGGTATCTGGTTACAGAGTTTTTGTGATGGTAACACAATCAGCAGCAACATCATCGTGAACTGTCAATTTGGCCGTGGCATCTACATCTGTTTCAACTCCAATAACAACACTGTCAAGAACAACAGAATAACAAACAACATTCTTGGCTTGAGACTGGTCGATTCTCGTTGGAACTTGATCTGTCACAATAGCTTCATCGACAATTCTCAGCATGTGGAGGTTCTTTACTCTGATCTTGCCAACTCTTGGGATGACGGTTATCCGTCTGGCGGAAACTATTGGAGCGACTACAGCGGTCAAGACTCCTGTAGTGGGCCATACCAGAATGAGACTGGCAGCGATGGCATAGGTGACACACCAATTGTAATCAGGACAAACAACGTAGACAACTATCCACTAATCAGCCCTTGGACTAACATCGCAATCGCAAATGTTACGCCTCACAAAACGGTGATAGCAGAAGGATCCTCGTTATTCATCAACGTAACCGTAGAAAATCAGGGAACATCTATGAAATCCTTCAATGCATCGACCTACATCAACTCAACGCTCGTTGACACACTCACAGATGTTACCCTAAGTGGTCAAGATTTCACGACCATCACTTTTGTCTGGAACACTACAAGCTTCCCTAAAGGGAATTACACGTTAATTGCCAACATTACGCAGGTTTTTGGTGAAGTGAATCTGGTTGACAACCTGTTTACGTATGGCACTGTTTGTCTTACAATTCTGGGTGATGTGAACGGTGACGGCAAGGTTAGGATTGACGATGTTCTGATAGTGGTTCTCGCTTTCGGAAGCGACTGTGGACATCCACGATACAACCCTAATGCAGACCTCAATGATGATTGTAAAATCAGAATTGACGATGTTCTAACAACGGCGCTGAACTTCGGATTGGGCTAATCGAACTTTGTGCTTACATGCATCTATGGATGGCTCCTCCAAAATTCCGATGAGCGTGATGACTCCATACTGGATCCCTATGCGCGCGCGTGATTCACTCAATTGCTTATCTTTAGCTTAAATCCCAGCATAGTAGGCAAGAGAGAAAATCCAAGTAAACGAAACTGAAAGAATCTCATCATCCAAGTCCATAGCGATTTGGTTAACATCAGTTCAAGGAACCTTTTTATTTTGCCTTCGTTTGGTTCACTTCAATCACAACATAACATAACTTCCGATTGAGGTTTCCAAGAGGTTTGCAGTGAACATGGAAACAGAACATAACAAAACTAAGGCCATAGGGCAAAAAATTCACTACTATGGAGAAGTCACTTCCACAAATGACGTTGCCAAAGAACTCGCCAAATCAGGAGTGCAGGAAGGAACAGCAATCCTTGCTGCAACTCAAACTCACGGAAAAGGAAGACGCGATAGAAGATGGTTGTCACCAACCGGAGGACTATGGCTCTCCATCATCTTACGACCCAAACTCCCTGCAAGGGATTCTTACCAGTTGACCTTCATGGCTGCTGTAGCGGTTGCCAAAACACTTCGAAACCTGTTGAAACTGAACGCAGAGATCAAGTGGCCCAACGACATACTAGTCAACGAACGAAAGGTGTGTGGTATTCTAACGGAAACAAGCACCAGCGGCACTACAGTTAACTTCGCCGTCGTCGGCATCGGAGTGAACACAAACATTGACTTAACATCCTTCCCCAAAGAGTTGAGGGCGTCCGTCACCTCCTTAAAAGCAGAACTGAAACGACCCGTGGCACAAGACCACTTGTTACGCATGCTATTGAAGGAACTGGAGACCTACTATACGATGCTTCAACAAAACCAATTTGAACCTATCCTGGACGAATGGAAACGCCTCACAACCCTCTTCGGAGCCCACGTAGAGGTCACCAGTTTGGAGGAAACAATCCAAGGCGTAGCAGTCGGTGTCAACCAGCATGGAGCATTAGAGGTTCTCCTCCAAAACGGTACTCTGAAAAAAATTGTGACTGGCGACGTAATCAAGCAAGAACGACAACCTTAGACATCTTTACGCACACGCATGCAACACCTAAAGAATTGAATGGTTTGATAAACTCAAGAGGAAGAGAGCTCCATAAACTATAAAAA
>Ga0224501_10000250_pt1 | contig 48325 bp, 35 predicted proteins | sample SF_Oct11_sed_USG_4_FD_169105 | JGI IMG/M metagenome (GOLD analysis project Ga0224501, IMG submission 169105) | Sediment microbial communities from San Francisco Bay, California, United States - SF_Oct11_sed_USGS_8_1 | ecosystem: Environmental > Aquatic > Marine > Sediment | place: USA... | reverse complement strand
ATGGTCGAAATTGGGTGCTTTGCCGACTCCTTCACCAGCTGCTTCTCGGCCGACTTCTGCACCTGAAGCAAGCCGTCGAGTTGGTCGTAGAGCAGCATCATGCTCGGTTGGTATTCTGGCGGTAGCTAACTACGGTCGGCGGCTCTCCGATGGATCTCCGACGGATCGGCGGCAACGCCCACGAATCAAACAGGGAGCAGACGCACGCCGGGAAACACGTCCCTCAGGTGCTCGAGGTCGCTCAGGTCCGATGTATAGACGATGTCTCCGCGCTGGGCTGCGCTCGCCATGACGATGGCGTCCACGGCTGTTGCGTTGGTCAGGGCGATGGCCTCACCGGCGATTCGCGCCAGTTCGAACGACGGCGCTTCGACCCGAAGTCCCTTAGGCTGGAATAGCGCCATGAAGCGCTGCTGCCTACGACCGCCCCGCCACCACTCGGTCACGACAGGAGACGGCACCGTCACCGGATCCTGGTAGTGGATGGCCGCTCGAATACGGCGGGTAATATGCACGCGCCGGCGCTCCAGGGCGATCAGGGCCCCAGTGTCGAGCGTTATTCCTCTTTCCACTCGCGTCTGAGCTCCTGCGCTTCTTCAGGGGTCACGCGACCCTTGGCGCCGAAATACGATTCGAAGGCCTCCAGCGCGTGCTCGTGCTGTCGCCGCTCCTCGATGAGCTGGGACAGAAAGGCGGAAAACGAGGTCTTTCGTGACCGGGCGGCGCGCTTGGCCCAGCGCACCTGGTCGGCCGGCAAGGAGACCGAGAGCTTCTCTGCGTGCGACATGGTAGTACCAAGGTAGCACCCAATGGACGACGCTGCGAGAGGTAGTCGTTGCCCGAAATGTCCTGAAAGCATGGCGTCGTGGGCGGCGGGATGAACCGGCCTGCCGACGGAAACCTACGGAAGCCCGCGAATCGCTGTGTGACGCATTTCACAGCGGGGGGTGGCGGATTTTCAAAGGCCTCCGCCGATCCGACACCTTCGGTGCCGCAAGTACTTGAAATTGCTTGTGCCCGATTCCGGCATGGCGCTTGCGTTGCCCGCCGGGCATGCCCCTCGCCCGCCCCGTCCTGCCTGGAAAGACCTACATGCTGACCCGGCGAGCAACGCGCAGGCGCTGGCTCCTGAGGCCCGATGCCAACGGCCGCTCGCAACAGATCTACCTCTACACCCTCGGCTACAACGCCAATGAGCACGGCATCCTCGTGCACAACCTCTGCCAGATGTCGTCGCACGACCACGAGACCATTACCGACGTGCTCGGCACGCTTCCGCTCTTTTTGAGGGGCTTCCACCGCGACCTGGCCAACGCCATGAAATGTCACCGCGGTTGGTCCGGCGAGTTTTATGACAAGAATCAGACCTCGCGGGTCGAACTCACCTCCCCCGCGGCGGTCTTGGAAGAAATGGCTTACGTCTTAGTCAACCCGACTGACTCTGGGGGTGTCTGGGACTACGAGGCGTGGCCCGGGGTGACGGTCAAGTGCAACGAGATCGGCGAGAAGGTCTTCGCGGTCAAGCGGCCCGAGGTCTACTTCGATCCCAACAACAAGGAAAAGAACTGGCCCGACGAGATCGAGCTGCGCATCGTGATGCCTGAGACGCTGCTACGCGAATACGGCGGGCTCAAGGAAGCGCAGCAGGCGCTAAAGTCACGCTGCGAAGTGCTTGCGGACAAGGCACGCACCGAGCGCCGCAAGCTTGGCCTTGCGTTCGGTACCCCAGCCAGCGCCGTGCAATCGAAGTTCACGCGCCGTTCGAGCAGCTACGAAGTCTTCGGCGCGCTACGACCCACATTCGCCACCGGCGGTGAGCCCGAAGCCGCGGAACAGGCACGGGAAGCTCGCGCGCAGTTCCTGAGCGAATACGTGTCCTATCGCGTGCCAGGTCCGAGCCCGGGCACGCATTCGTGCGTCCGCACGCTGATTCGGGGTGTAAACTTGCAGCCTGCGTGCGTCTCGGTGCACCGTTTTTCGATCCCGCGCCACGCTCCAATACCCTACCCCGCCTCGCCGGCTGCCCCAGCCGACGCCACGGTCTCAGACTTCGCACCGGCAACCATGGACGGATCTCCCTCCGCGGATCTCCCTCCGCGCGCGGTGCAATCGGTTGCAGGTGGCTGTCGGCGAAAGACGCATCTTCACACACTTTGGCGCCGCCGCGCCTGACCCTCCAGAAACTACGGGCATCTCCGAGCCGAAGCCGGGAGTCGATCGGGGCGCCCACTGTCGAGCGAGTTCCGTCCCATCGGTGACGTCCCGCAGCACCATTTCCTGAATCTTGCTCGGTCCTTCGGGGCCGCCCATCGATGGGGTGTAGGCGGTCACGGCCAACTCGTATTCATGGTGAGGCTGGGCGCGAAGCTTGAAGGTGAAGCGCGGTACGGCATCCGTCCGGTCCCAGCACTCGGAGACGACCAGGGTGTACTGGCGGGCAGCGAGGGCGAGCGGTTCGCCGATCCGGATCAATTTCTGATCTGCGGAGTCCTGGTCCGGCCCGAGACCCACCACGCAGACGCGCAGTTCCCGTGCCCACTGCGCATGGTGGCCCGACGGCTCCCCGAGGCGGAGCGAAGTCCCCGGTGCACAAGCTGCCATGCCTAGATGCAAGAGCGCCAACAGCCGCCAGCAGCCGCGCCCGCGAGTGAGGCCCCCGGGCGTTGCCCCCTCCGCTACTCTGCACACGCCGTTGGCTCGATGAACTGATCGACGGCGGCGACGCACAATCGCTCCCGGCAGGACCATCTCGGATCTCCACGGGCGCAGGCCACCGCCCCCGCATCTCGCACCAGCTTACTACGCTTCGGCGATCAGCCCAGCCACCGCCGCGATCACCCGATCGCGCTGCTCGGCCGGGAAGATCAGCCGCGGCCGTTCGATGCGCTGGTTGCGCAGCTGCCCGAGCAGGAATGAGCACTCGCCCAGACGCTGGATGGGCTGGTGGCGGATGCTCACCCACAGGCCGCCCTCGGCGTCCGCGGGGTCTTCCTGGAAGGGGGTGTCGGCGGCCACGTCCAGGCGTACCCACAGGTCCGCGCGCCGCCCGCCCTGGCTCACCACCTGGCGCGCGCGCTCGGTGGCTTCGTCCCAGGTGCTGGGGTCTGCCGGTAGCGGGAGCGTCTTGGGCAGCTCCCGGCGCAACAGCGCCCGCGTCAGCTCCGCCAGCACCGGGTCGCTGCCGCGCGCCCAACGCCGAAAAGCCGCCAGCAGCACGGCGTCGTCCAGGTCCAGGTAGTCGCCCAGCTCCGCCACCTGGCCGTGCGCGGCGCACACCAGCATCGCCGGCGTGTCCGGGGCCGGCCGCCCCTCGCGCACCAGCTCGGCGACGCGCTCGAAGATGCCGCGGATGAGCAGCTCGGCCGCGCGCGTGGCCTTGTGGTGGTAGACCTGCTGGTACATGAACTGGCGCGCCAGAAAGAAGCCTTCGATCGGAGGCAGGCCCTTGCGCCCCTCGATGGCCACCACCCAGCGGCCGCCCTCGAGCTCGCCGAAGGTCAGCGCCTGTAGCAGCCAGTCCAGGTCGTAGACGCCGTAGCTGACGCCCGTCATGTGGCTGTCGCGCAGCAGGTAGTCGGCGCGGTCGGCGTCCAGGCGCCCGCTGATGCAGCGCGCCAGGTAGGGCAGGCGGTGACTGCCTTCGAGCAGGTCCGCCACGCGCTCGGGCATGCCCAGAGACAGCGCGCGCAGGGCCCGGTGCACGTCGGTTCCCGGGTCGCGCAGGATCTGCAGCGTCCAGGCTTCGTGATGGCGCGCCCCGGGCAGCACTTCCTCGAAGAGGTGGGAGAAGGGGCCGTGACCGATGTCGTGGAGCAGGGCCGCGGCCAGGGCGTCGGCCTCGGCCTCGTCGTCCAGGCGCTGCTCGAGCGGCAACAGGCCCTCCACCGAGCGCAGCCGCCCCATCATGCGGTTGAGCACGTGCGCGGCGCCCAGGGAGTGGGCGAAGCGCGAGTGCTCGGCGCCCGGGAAGACCAGGGACGTGAAGCCGAGCTGGCGCACGTCGCGCAGGCGCTGGACCTCGCGGGTCGCAAGCAGCCGCGTCACCACCTGCTCGCTCCGGCCCTCGAAGGCCACCAGGCCGTGGACCGGGTCGCGCAGGATCATATGCCGAGCACCTGGATCGCCAGGCCGCTGCTGGCGATGGCAACGCCGGCGAAGGTGTCGGCGTGGCGCTCCAGGGCCCCGAGCCGCAATTTCGACAGGCCCAGGTAGCCGGCGCTGACCGTGAGCAGCATCGTCAATAGCGTCACGACGCCGAAGACCCCCGCCACGGCGGCCACCCAGCCCGCGTGGTGCAGGGCCGCCGGCGCCATCAGCAGCGGGATCAGGGGCTCACAGGGACCGAAGGCGAAGATCAAGAACAGCGCCCAGGCGGTCGGGGCTCCGTGCTGGGCCTCGTGGGGGTGGCGGTGTTCGGCGTGCTGGTGATCGTGCTCGTGCTCGTGCTCGTAGCCGTGCTCGTAGCCGTGACCGTGCTTGTGACCATGGCTGTGGCGATGGCTGTGGACCCTGCCGCGGGCGTTGCGCAGGAGCGAATGCACGGCGTAGGCGCCGCCGAAGCCGATCAGCAGCCAGGCAGCCCAGCCGCCACGCGTGCTCTCGATCCATTCGAGCTTGCCGATGGCCACGCCGAGCCCAATGCCCACCGCCCCCAGGGCGATCGACGAAAGCACGTGGGCCAGCCCGCACAGGGCCGTGATGGCGAGGGTCCGCCGCAACGACCAGCCCCGCGAGCGGCCGAGCACGACGAAGGGCAGCGAGTGGTCGATGCCGATCAGGGTGTGCAAAAGCGCGATGCTGGCCGCCGTCGAGACGAGGGCGGAGGGGGCCAAAAGCTCTGGGCTGATCGCGGGGGGCACGGGGTTTCCGATTCACGGCGGTGGGGGCCGAGGGGCGACTTCGCTCCGGCCCTGGTAGCACCTGTCGCCTCAGCGAGCCAGCGTCCCGAAGCGACCCAGCCGCGGCGTGCGAAAGGCGCGGGCCCGGGCGTTGCCCACGGCGATCACGTCCTCATGCCACAGCGGGATCACGGGCAGCTCCTGGGCCAGGATGCGCTGGGCCTGTCGGTAGGCAGCCACGCGCTCGGCCCGTTCGATGCGCGCGCGGCCGCGCTCCAGGGCCGCGTCCAGGGCCACCGAGCGCAGGCGCCAGCGGTTGGCGCCCTCGCTACCGGCGCCCGGGATGCGGTCGCTGCCGAAAAACCAGCTGAGCATATGGGGCTCGACCACCTCGGGGACCTGCAGCAGCGTCATCTCGAAGCGGCCCTTGCCCAGGTCGGAAAAGAGGGTGGCGCTCTCGGTGGGGCGCACCGCCACCTGCACGCCGACGTCGGCGAGCATGGCGGCGATCGCGCGCGCCAGCGATAGGCGCGCGCGATCGCTGGCCACGCGCAGGGTCAGTTTCAGGCGCACGCCGCGGGCATCTCGCGCAAAGCCGGCCTGATCGAGCAGCGCCCGGGCGCGAGCCGGATCGAAGTCGTAGCTCGGCAGCCCCTCGTCGGCGGCCCAGTGGCCCGGCACCAGGAAGCCACGGGCCAGGCGACCGCGACCGCCCAGCTTGGCCTCCAGCAGCTGGCGTCGATCGAGGGCGTGGGCCAGGGCCGCGCGCACGCGCCGGTCGCTCAAGACCGGGGCATCCAGGTTCAGGCCCAGGTAGGTGGTGCCCAGGCCCGCCGCGCTGTCGATGCGGAAACCACCGTGCTGCTCGAAGAGCGGCAGCAGAAGCGGTGGCACCGCGTTGAGCGCCAGATCGCCGGCGCCTGCCAACATGCGTAGCACCCGCGTGTTGTCGTCGCGCAGCACGATCAGCCGTAGCTGCGGAAACAGGGGCTTGCCCCCGTGCCAGTGGGGGTTTTGCGACAGCTCCAGCCTGCCCGGCTCCCGGTGGCTCAGGCGGTAGGGACCCGAGGCGACGGGGGCTGCGGCGCCGGGCAGCCCCAGGTGCCGGCGGCGATCTTCGGCGCGCAGGATGGGCAGCTCCAGATCGGTCAGGAAGGTGGCATGGGGCGCGTGCAGTGTGAAGCGCAGACTGCGGCGGTCGAGGGCCTCGATGCGCGCGATGCGGCGGTAGGTGGAGGCGTAGCGGCTGCCGAAGTCCGGATCGACCACACTCCGATAGGTCGCGATGACGTCGTCGGCGTCGAGCGCCGAACCGTCGGCAAAACGCAGACCCGGGCGCAGCCTCACGCGGTAGCGGGAGGGACTCTCCACCTGCACCTCTTCGGCCAGATCCGGTACCACCTCCAGCGAGTGCGGATCGAGGGTGACCAGCGACGCGAACAGCAGCCGCGAGACCCTGAGGCCATAGGCATCGCCCGTGAAGCGCGGGTCGATCTCCTGGGGCTCCCGGGGCAGCAGCAGCGTCAGGGCGTCGTCGCTCCGTGGCCGCTCCTCCACCTGGCCACAGGCGCTGATCGCGAGTGCGAGCGCGAGCCCCCGGATTTGCGACCCATGACGCAAGCCGGTAGAAGGTCCCCGGTGCGGGGCCCGTCGGCAAATCGCTCGGCAGAAGCGGGCACCGCCAACCATCGACCGCAGGCTACCCGATGCCCAGGCACCTGTATCGCAAGCCGCGCACCCTCACGCTACCGACGCTGTGGACCATCCTATTCGCGGTCCTGCTGACGCTGCCGGTGCGCGCCGAGCTGCCGCCGGGCGACATTGGCTCCCAGGCGGTGCTCCAGGGCCGCATCGAGGCCCGCATCGCCGAAGCCGGCCTCGGCGATGCCATCGGCATCTCGGTGCTCAACCTGCAGAGCGGGCGCAGCATCGTGGGCCACAACGCGACGCTGCCCCTGAACCCCGCCTCCAACATGAAGTTGATCACGGCCGCGGTGGCGATGCTGGAGCTGGGCCCCGACTTCCAGATGCGCACCGGGCTCTACGGCCGGCAGACGGGCGACGCCATCGAAGGTGGGCTCTACATCAGGGGCTTCGGCGATCCCGACCTGCGTTCGGCCGATCTGATCGCCATGGCCCAGGAGCTGGTCGCCCGCGGCATCCGCAAGGTCGACCAGGTGTTGGTCGACGGTTCCTATTTCGACGACCAGATCCTGCCCCCCGCCTTCGACCAGCAACCCGACGAGGTCTCCCCCTTTCGCGCCGCCATCGCCGCGGTGTCGGTCAATCGCAGCGCCTACACCATGCGCGTGCGGCCCGGGGCCAGCGCCGGCGATGCGGCCCGCGTGGCGGTCGACGCCGAGGGCTACTTCGAGATCAGCAATCGCATGACCACCTCCGACGGTGGGCCCCTCAATGTGATCGCCGCCCAGGGCGCCCAGGGTGACAAGGACGATAAGATGTCGCTGCGGCTGTCGGGCAAGGTGCCGCTGGGCATCGCGGGAGCGAGCTACACGCGGCGGGTCGAGTCGCCCCTGCACTACTCGGGTCACGTTCTCGTCGAAGCACTGAAGGCCCTGCGCATCCAGGTGCCGCGCACGGTGAAGATTCTGCCCACGCCCCGCGGCGCCGCCCTGCTCGCATCCAGGCGCAGCGCGCCGCTCGGGCAGCTGCTTTCGGCCCTGGGCAAAAACAGCGACAACTTCGTGGCGGAGATGACGCTCAAGGTGCTGGCCGCCGAAAAGGTCGGCCTGCCAGGCAGGAGCGAGGCCGGCGCCAAGCACGTGCTCGAGGTGCTCGGCAAGCTGGGGCTGCCCATCGCCAACATCCAGATCAAGAACGGCTCCGGCCTGTTCGAGGGCAATCGGGTGGCCGCGAGCCACTTGACCAAATTGTTGGCCGCGGTGCACGCCGACCCGTCGATCTACTCCGATTATCTGGCGCACCTGGCGGTGGGCGGCGTGGACGGAACCCTGTCGCGGCGCTTCAAGCAGCTGCCGGCGCCGCGTATCGTGCGCGCCAAGACCGGCACCCTGGCCGACGTGATCGCGCTTTCGGGCTACGTGCTGGGGCCGACCTCCGAGCGCACCGTCGCCTTCAGCATTTTGCTCAACGGCGTCCGCGGCAAGCACCACGCCGCCCGCAGCCTGGCCGACGAAATCGTCGGTGACATCGCCCTGCACCTGCACGCCAAGGCCAAGTGAGCCCGGCACGGCCGGGGGGCCATGCGGGCGTCGGGCAAACTGCGCCTTGTTGCGGCGATCGGCCGCGTGCTCTACTGGAATCGAACATGTACAAGGGCAAGCCCCGCACGTGAAGACCCTCGAGCGGCGCTTGGGTCTGACCTCGGTCGTCGCCATCAGCATCGCAGCGATGCTGGGCAGCGGCCTATTCGTGCTTCCCGGCGTGGCGGTGAGGATGACCGGGCCCGGGGTTTGGCTGGCCTATCTGGTCGCCGGCCTCACCGTGCTACCGGCCGCGCTTTCCAAGGCCGAGCTCGCGACGGCCATGCCGGAGTCCGGAGGCACCTACATCTACGTCGACCGCACATTCGGGCCCCTGGCGGGCACCATCATGGGCCTGGGCCTGTGGCTGTCTTTGCTGCTCAAGTCCGCCTTCGCGCTCTTCGGCTTCGGCGCCTACCTGGGCGTGCTGACGACGGTTTCGCTCAAGCCCGTGTCCCTCGGCCTGCTCGTCGTGGTCGTGGCGCTCAACCTGCTGGGCGTGCGCAAGGTCGGCAAGGTGCAGACCGTGGTCGTGGTGGTGGTCCTGGTGGCCCTGGCAGCGCTCATCGTGCGCGGCAGCCTCACGTTCTCATCCCAGCAGCCGCAGCCGACGCTACCCCATGGCATCGGCGGCTTTCTCACCGCCGTCAGCTTCGTCTACATCTCCTATGCGGGGGTGACCAAGATCGCCGCCATCGCCGAGGAGGTGGAAAACCCCGGGCGCAACTTGCCACTGGGGATCCTGATCTCGCTGGGGGTGGTCACGCTGCTGTACTCGGTGGTGACCTTCATCTTGGTGGGCAACGTGCCGCTGTCGGAGCTGCGCGGCAACCTGCACCCGATCTACACGCTCGCCGACGCCATCAGCGGGTACTACGGCGGGCTCGCCGCGGCCATCCTGGGCGTGGTGACCATGACCTCCATGGCCAATTCGGGCTTGCTGGCAGCGTCGCGTTTCCCCTTCGCCATGAGCCGCAACAACCTGATGCCGGGCTGGCTGCACTTCCTGAGCACGCGCTTCATGACGCCGATGCCCGCCATCGCCCTGACCGGGGCGCTGATGGCGGTGGCCATCGTGCTGCTGGATGTGGAGCGCATCGCCAAGCTGGCCAGCTGCCTGATGATCGTGGGCTACATGGTGGAGCACGTGGCAGTGCTGGCTCTACGCGAGAGTTCGGCCCAGTGGTACAAGCCGGCCTTCCGCTCGCCGCTCTACCCCTACGTGCAGGTGCTGGGCGTGGTCGTCTCGCTGGCGCTGCTGACCATGCTGGGCGCGCTGACGGTGCTGGCGCTGACCTCGGTCGCGATTATGGGGCTATTGCTCTTCTTCCTCTACGGCCGCCACAAGACCGAGCGACGCGGCGTCATGGGCATCCTGGGGCCGCGCCGGGAACTTCTGGCAGCACCCGAACCGCAGCAGCACCTGGTGCTGCCCGAAAAGGCCGCCGTGGTGGTGCCGCTTTTGGGGCGAGCCCACGGCGCCGAGGCCCTGGCCGAGGTGGGCGATGCCCTGGGTGGCCGCGCGCGCATCGAGGTCGTGCACATTCGTGACATTCCCGAGCAGGTCGCCCTCGACCTTCCCATCGAAGAAGACCCCGTGGTCGGTTCGCTCTCACGGCGCATCCGCAAGCTGGCCCACACGCGCGCCCACGACATCGTCTTCGACGCCGTCGCCACCCACGACCACATCCGCACCATCCACGAGATCTCGCGACGCGTGCACTGCGAGTGGCTGGTCATGGAGTGGCGCGGGCGCACCGAGCGGGGTGTGCTGCCCTTCAATCCCCTGGGTTGGCTGGTCGACCACCTCTCCTGCAACCTGGCGCTCTTCAAGGACGTCGGCTCGCGCTCGGTCGGTAGCATCCTGGCCTTCGCCGAGCCCGGCCCCCACGACGCCCTGGTGGCCATGACCGCCGATCAGATGGCGCGATACCATGACGCAGAGTTAACTTTTGCCCGCTTCGTGCCGGATTCGGCGTCCGAAACCACGAGAGCGCGCGAAAACGCCTACCTGGATCAAATGCGCGAGCTGTGCACGGTCGAAACTCAGAGTCAAGTAGTGGGCGGCAAGGATGCGGCCAGCGCAATCGCGGCGCTCAGCGCGCAGCACGATCTGCTGATCCTGGGAGCGCCGCCGGAGATGCGCATTTGGACCCAGCTACGCGGCAGCGCCGCGGACCGACTGATGCGCCTTGCGGCCTGCTCGGCCCTGCGCGTCAAGGCGCCGCGGCGGCTGGTCGACAGAACCCACTGGCACGAGCCCGCCGCCGATGGCGGCATTCGCATCGACGACTTCATCGAGGGCGAATGCCTGGAAGCGCGCTTGCCGGCCATGAGCAAGCAAGTGCTCTTCAATCACATCGCAGCCCGCTTCGCCCGCGTGGTCGACGACGCCACGGCCGAGGGCATCGAACAGGCCCTGTGGACCCGTGAACGGGCTCAGAGCACCGCGGCAGGGCACGGCCTGGCCCTACCCCACGCCAGCCTGGCCGAAGCCCGGCGCACCCATGTGGGCCTGTTCACCACCGCCAAGGCCATCGATTACAAAGCCCCCGACGGACGCCCGGTCGACATCTTCATCGTCATCCTGGGCCCGCCCAGCGAGCGCAACATTCACTTGCAGCTCATGCGTTCCATCGCCTGGCTCGTGGGCGAAACACGTCTGCTCGAGCGACTGCGCCTGGCCGACGATCCCAACGAGCTGCAAGCGCTGCTACTGGCATCGTCGGCACTGCAGCGCCAGACGCCGGCCACGCCGCTGCCTGAAACGCCGGTCGAAAGGGCGCATGGCGAGCACGGGCAGCAATAACCAAAGAAGGCCGTGCATTGAAAGGCCGCGCCCAAGGCGCGTTACACCCACATCGAAGTGCCACGCTCGGTGTGTTAACCTGATCGCATATACGGCACACAGCCCGCGGAGCAGTACATGTCGCGGATCAAGGGTTCCCAACTCGTCTTCGTCGTCAAGTCCCTGCGCGCCTCGGGCGCCATCGACCGCAACAACCTGCCGCCCCATCTCGAGCGCTACTTCCAGGAGCGCGTCCTAGCGGGGCTGTGGTATCCGGAGAGCGACTTTCGCGACCTCACGCTGATGCTCGGGCGCCTGCTCGAGCCCCACGTGGAAGGCAACGTTTGGCGCTTCCTGGGGCTGTCCGGAGCGCAGCGAGACTTCGCCTCAACCTACGCCTCGATGGTGAAAAAGGGCGATACGCACTGGACGGTCGAACGCATGGCACCGGGCTGGCGACAGTTCCGGGACAGCGGGACCTTGAAGGTCGCATCCCTGGAAACGGGCCGGGCGGAGCTGGCCCTGCGCTCCTATCCGGTGATGTGCGCAGAACTCGCCGACATCAACGCCGGCTACTTCGAGGGCGTGGTGCAGGCCAGCGGCGCGACCGACGTGAAAGTGGAAGTGATCGAATTCGATGAAAGTTCGGCACGCTGGTCGATGCGCTGGCACGAACCCTGGGCGGACTGAAGATTCCTTCATGAGGCCGGTGACGCCGGGGGCCTTGCTTGTCCTAGAGATGCCGTGCGGCGCATTTTCGGTGCTTGGCCCTATACTGCTCAGCGCCATGCCGTCGCCCCAGACAATCGACAAGGCCGCCGTTCTCGAGCAGCTGCGCGCCCGCGTGAAGGCCGAACTCGAGCGCGCCATGGGCAGCCAGAAAGATGTGCAGGCCGGCGCCACCCACGAGGAGGCCCGCCCCGAAAACGACAAGGACACGCGCGCCATCGAGGCCACCTACCTGGCGCGCGGTCTGGCCGAGCGCGTGGCGACCCTCGAGCACGCACATCTCGCGCTCAGCAAGCTCGTACTACGCGACTTCGGCGAGAGCGATCCCATCGCCCTCGGGGCCCTGGTCACGCTGCAGGAGCCGGAGTCCGGCGCCGTACGGCACTACTTTCTGGCGCCCGCCGCCGGTGGCGAACGCCTAGGGACCGCGGGCCAGAGCGTGCTGATCGTGACCACAGCGGCGCCCCTGGGTCGCGCCCTACTCGGCTGCCACTTGGGCGACGAGGTCCGCGTGCCGGCACCCCGTGGCGCCCGTGACATGGAGATCGTCGCCCTGAGTTGAGCCACCCGGCCGCACCCCGGACGGCCGGCCAGGTGACCGACGGGGGGCCGAAGCCCTGTGCCGATCGCCCTGGCCGACTGGCCACAGCGGCCTACGGCTCGATCTGCACCTCGTTCTGCGACTGGGGCGGATCGAGGATGACGAAGTCGACGCGGCGGTTCTTGGCGCGCCCCTTCGACTTCTTGTTCGACGCGATGGGACGGGTCTCGCCGTAGCCGGCGCTCTCGAGCCGCTCGGCCTCGACACCACGCTCGAGCAGGAAGCGCATCACGCTGGCGGCGCGCCGCTGACTCAACTCGAGGTTATAGTTGTCGTTGCCGCGGTCATCGGTATGACCCTCGATGCGTACCCGCTTGACCCAGGGGTTGTCCTTGAAGGTCTGGGCGACCATTTCCAGAATCGGGAAGCTCTTGGGCAAAATGACGTCCTTGCCGGTCGCGAAGAAGACCGGCGGGGTCGTGATCTTGCCGTGCTTGATCTGGACGGGTCCCTTGGCCTCATCCGGACAGCCGTCGTCGTCCTTGTGGCCGTTGACCGTCTCGGGCTCCATCGGACACTTGTCGTTGGGGTCGAGGATGCCGTCGTTGTCGTTGTCCGGATCGGGGCAACCGTCGGTGTCCTCGAAGTTGTCGATGTCCTCCGGATCGTTGGGACACTTGTCGGTGGCGTCCGGGATGCCGTCCTTGTCGTTGTCGGGGTCGGGGCAGCCGTCCTCGTCTTCGAACTGGTCGGCGTCCTCCGGATCCATCGGACACTTGTCGGTGGTATCGGGCAGCCCGTCCTTGTCGTTGTCGGCGTCGGGGCAACCGTCGGTGTCTTCAAAGTTGTCCACGTCCTCCGGATCCATCGGACAGCCGTCCTCGGGATCCAAAATGCCGTCCTTGTCGTTGTCGGTGTCGGGACAGCCGTCGGTGTCCTCGAAGCCGTCGCGATCCTCGGGCACCTGCGGACACTTGTCGGACGGATCGAGCACGCCGTCCTTGTCGTTGTCGGGCTCGGGACAGCCGTCGGCGTCTTCGAACTTGTCGAAGTCCTCGGGATCCATCGGACAGCTGTCGACCTCGGTCAGGATGCCGTCCTTGTCGGGATCGGGGTCGCGGCCGTATTCGTAACCCACGCCCGCGAGCACCCGGAATTCGGGTGCGCCGATGCCGCGCGTGAGGCCCGCACCGCCGCCAGCATGCACCAGCAGCCCCGGACCCAGGTACAGGCGTATGCCTCCCATGGTCTCCACCGGGATCTCCTCGATGTCCTGCTCCTTGATCGAGGTCGACACGAAGACATCGCCGACCAGCTCGAAGACCTCCGGCACAAACGCGATCTTCATGCCCATGGAGCCGAAGACCTCGTCGTCGATGGCGACGGTCTCCTGCTCGAGGCTGAAGTTGACCGATTGATCCTTGCGCAGGCGGTAACCGGCGTTGATCGCCCAGTCGAAGTAATCGGTGTCAGCCGAGAGGATCAGGGTGGGCGAGAAGGTCACCCCGTCGTTGCCCAGGAAGTTCTGGGGGTCGCCGGTGGGAACCGAGATCGGCAAGGCCACCGCCAGGGCCACCACGTTGTCGGTGGCTGCGGCGACCTGGATCTTGGGAATGATGCGAATGTCGCGCAGGCCTGCGCCCGCGTCGTCGCCGACCGGGCGGTCGAGCAGCCTGAGGCTCCCGGTGTCCTGCAGCACCGTGACCGGCACCGCGACGCCGAGCTCCAGGATGTCGAAGAAGCCCATCGCCATCAGCAGATCCAGGTTCAGGCGATCCTTGATCAACTCCTGCTGGCGATCGCCGGTGTCGGTGTTGATCAGCTGCAGCGGCCGCGATGCGTAGTGCGCATAGAGGTTGACCGACGGATGCAGGTGTCCCAGCAACGTGCCGTTTTCGGTCACCCAGAAGCCGCGGGCGCTGGCCGCAGGTTTGAAGTTATCGACCGGGAAGCCGATCGGTTCAGCCTGGGCCTGGACGCGTGGGCCGAAGCCCAAAAGCGCGCCGAGCAGCAGACAGAGGTACGTAAGCGAAGCCAGATAAGGATTCGTCAAGCGGTTCATGTGTCGTCTTCCGATTCGGGGTCAACGCTCACTACTACTGCATGAAGGCTGGTTTGCCGCTGGCGCCTGTCGTCTGCGCCGCTTGCGCCGGACGCGCCAGCCAAAGAGAAGTCCAAAGGCAAGCGCCCAGGGTCCCGCGCTCATGCCCGCATGGGGCGCCGGCGCGATGCCGCACTTGCAACCACCGCCGACCAGGGCGACGTTGGGCGGACGATCGTCGCTGGGGTCGCGCGGATCGTGACCCGTGATGTTCACCTCCGAGCCGTCGGGTTCGCCGCCGCCGTCGGTGTCGGCATCCCGCGGGTCGGTCTCGTCGTCGTCGAGGGCGCCGTCGTGGTCCTTGTCTTCGTCGCCGTCGAGCAGGCCGTCGCCGTCGCTGTCGTCGTCGGTGGGGTCGGTCTCCACGCCCTGCTGATAGACGCCATCGCGGTTTTCGTCCTCGACGCCGTCGGGCAGGTCGTCGCCGTCGGTATCGGGATCGAGCGGATTGGTCTTGGTCGCCCGATCGATCGGATCGCCATCGCCATCGACGCCCACCTCGATGCCGTCGCCGAGCCCGTCGCCGTCGGTGTCGACCTCGTTGGGATCGGTCTCGTCGTCCTCGCGGGTGCCGTTCTTGTTTTCGTCCTCTTCACCGTCGAGCAAGCCGTCGCCGTCGCTGTCTCGAACCAGGGGATCGGTCCGATTGGCGTTGGGAATCGGATTGCCCGACGCGTCGATGCCGCGCTCCAGGCCGTCGCTCAGGCCGTCGGCATCGCTGTCGGCGGCATTCGGGTCGGTCTCGCCGTCGTCGATCACGCCGTTGGCGTTGGCGTCTTCATCACCGTCGGCCAGGCCGTCGCCATCGCTGTCGGGGTTGGTCGGATCGGTCTCGCCGGGATCGCGTCGACCGTTGTGGTTCGCATCCTCGAGCCCGTCGGGCAGGCCGTCGCCGTCGCTGTCGGGGTCGGCCGGGTCGGTCTCGCCCGCGTCGACGCTGCCGTTGGCGTTGGCATCCTCGACGCCGTCGGGCAGGCCGTCGCCGTCGGTGTCGGCCTTGGTCGGATCGGTTTCGCCGGGGTCCACCATGCCGTTTTGATTGGCGTCCTCGACGCCGTCGGGCAGGCCGTCACCGTCGGTGTCGGGGTTGGTCGGGTCGGTCTCGCCCTCGTCGACCATGCCGTTGGCGTTGGCGTCCTCGACGCCGTCTTCGAGGCCATCACCGTCGGTGTCGGGGTTGGTCGGATCGGTCTCGCCCGGATCGAAGCTGCCATCGCCGTTCTGGTCCTCGACGCCGTCGGGCAGGCCGTCGCCGTCGCTGTCGGGGTTGAGCGGATCGGTCTGCACGTTGCCACCCAACTCGGCGCCGTCGCTCAGGCCGTCGCCGTCGCTGTCGGCCGAGTTGGGATCGGTGAAGATGGGCCCGTCGCACTCCTGGAAGTTGGTCAGTCCGTCGCCATCGGGGTCGGCCTCGGCGGCCACGACGCAGGCCGCGGTGGTCAGCACGGCTTCTTTGAAAAAGACGTAGGTGTCGATGTAGCGGTAGTTGCCGGGGCTGGCGATCTCGTTGCTGCCATTCGACAGCGTCACCTGTGCGTCCGTGAACCCGCCCCAGCAGTGCGAGTTTCCACCGCAGACCGGTTCGTCGCCTGGATCACCACTGGCCAGACCGCCGGTCGCAAGCGTCGATGCCGGCATACTGCGGTGGGCGGGATCGATGGTGACGTTCTGCAGCAACGCCCCGCTTGCGTCGTAAAACGCCAGGCTCTCGTTGATGCGCGTGTCGTCCCACAGCATGTTGGCCGAGGTAGGTGTCGTGGCGGGCAACGGCGGGTTGACGCCGAAGATGCGCAGACCCGGCTTCGAGGTCTCGATATCGTTGGCCACGAAGTGGAACTCACCCAGACGCACGGAAAGCTGGGTCTGGTAGGAGCCGGGGCCCACGTCGGCGCCGAAGTTGTCGCGACCGTCCCAGGTGACCACGTTTTCCCCCGACACCGTGACGCCCTTGAGCAGCACGTCGCCAGCGGCCGGATCGAACTCACCATCCTTGTCGACGTCGATGACGATCTCGTAGACGCCCTCACTGCTCGACTCGAAGATGAACTGCGACTCGAGGCCGCCGATGCTGCAGGTGCAGAGGTCGGCGGGGCCGCCGGCCACGAAGTCCGTCAGCGTCGGCACCGGGTCGCCGCCCTGGGCCGTCTCGGGAACGTTCAAGTACACGGGGTAGAGCGCCCGCGGCCCCGAAACGTCCCGCTGATCCTCGGACACGCCGGAGTTGGGTGCCGGCAGCCCGACGTCGTTGCCCGTGACCTCGTAGAAGAAGCCCGCCAAGCCCGCGAACTGCAGCTTCCAGGTGAAGTCGCTGTCGGGACCGGTGGGCGTCAGCACGAAGAAAGCGGCGTCGGTGGCCGCCGATTCGTCGAAGCTATGGGCGTTGAGACGCCAGCGGTTGCTGTGCACACGGCCGAAGCTGCCGGGCGGATTGGCCGGATCCACCGCCGTGGCCGCATTGGGCGTCACCGTGATGTCCAGGGGATCGATGACCCGGTTGATGTCGGCGTTATTGCCGCTAAAGACCCGCAGGTTGTCGAAGCTCAGCGAGTAGGTCCCGACCATGGCCGCCGTCACCTGCAGCGGCCCCTGGGGCATCGCCGCGATGTCTGCCGCCGTGGGCACCACGTCGGGCTGTCCCAGCCAACCCGGCCGCCCGTCGTAGATCGCGAAGGGCGATCCGGCCACCGCGGTGCCCGTCGGATCGAGCACCTCCACCACCACGGCGGTGGTGGCGTCCGAGGCGGTCGAGTCGTTGCCGGCGACGATGTTGATCACCTCGCCGACGTTGAGCACGTCCACCTTGATCTGGGTGGTCTCGATCACGTCCTGGTTGGCACCCAGCTGCGCGGTGCCCTCCGCGCGCGCCCCCGAGGCCAGCATCGAGCTCGCCAGCGCGGCCGCCAGGACCCCCACGACGAAAACGCCATTGCGGCAGCCAATCGGGCCGCCGCGGTATCCCCTACTCGAGTCCAAGAGCATGTCAGTTATCCCAAGTTGCCAAGGGCCCGGCGTCCATCGCGCGGCCCATCACCGCGTGAATGGCCCGAACGCTGTGAAATCACCTGCGCGAAGAAGCAGAAAATCGCGGCCAAAAGAACCAGGCCATCACGCCCGGATCGTATCCGGCTGGCCAGCCACACTGCAATCGTTCACCTCTCAACACACAATCTTACAAGAATTTTACCGTTTCATTGCAAGCGGTTTTCGTCCAGAATTCCTCCAGACGTTGGCCGCCGACCCGTCCCAGTCTGGGGGATGCGGCGCAGCCCTGGAGGTCGAACCGTGCGTACGCCCAGCTCGCTGTTGCTCACTTGTCTTCTTTCCGTCGCCCTCTTCGCCTGCAGTAGCGGAGACGATACCTCTCCCGACCCCGACATGGGCGATGCCGGCGACACGGGCGAAGGAGACGCCTCGGTCCCCGACCCGGGGACGACCGACGTGGTCGACGCCGGCAAAGAGCCCGACGCCATCGTGCCCGTGGGTCCCCGGCGTTGCGGCAACGGCCAGGTCGAGGACGGCGAGGGCTGCGACGACGGCAACGACCAGAACGGCGACGGCTGCTCCGCGACCTGCGAGCTCGAAGACGGCTTCGCCTGCCCGGTGCCGGGCGCCGACTGCGAGCAATGCGGCAACGGCATCGTGGAGAGCACCGAAGAATGCGACGACGGCGGCCGCAGCAACGGCGACGGCTGCGACGCGGACTGTAACTTTGAGTCAGGCGACTGGGTGTGCCCCATCGCAGGTCTTCCCTGTGAGCTCTGCGGCGACGGCATCATCGCCCTCAACGAGGTCTGTGACGACGGCAACGCGGTCGGCGGCGATGGCTGCGCAGCCGACTGTCGCAGCATCGAAGAGCACTTCGCCTGTGGCGAAGCCGGCCAGGCCTGCATCGAATGCGGCGACGGCGTGGTCGCCGGGCAAGAGCAGTGCGACGACGGCAACACCGCCTCTGAAGACGGCTGCACCTTCAACTGCAAGGCCGTCGAACCCGGCTACGTCTGCGACCCCAGCGGCGGCGCCTGCACGCTCTGCGGCGACGGCACAATCGAAGGCGTCGAGGTCTGCGACGACGGCAACTTCGTCAGCGGCGACGGCTGCAGCAATCAGTGCCAGCTCGAGGCGGGCGCCACCTGTCTGACCCAGGGTCAGCTCTGCTCGGTATGCGGCAACGGCGTCAGGGACGTGCTGGCGGTGGACGGCAGCGGCCAGCCGACGGCCTTCGAGGCCTGCGATGAAGGCGATCTGGCCGACGGCGTCGGCTGCGTCAACAACTGCCAGGAGATCAACACCGCCGACGGCTGGAGCTGCCCGGTCTTCGGCTTCGAGTGCGGTCGCTGCGGCGACGGCGTGGTGCAGCAAATCGAGGCATGCGATGAGGGCCCCTCCCCCATCGACGCCGCCGGCTGCGCCGCCGACTGCACCATGATCGACGCCAACTTCAACTGCCCGCCCGATGGCGGCGAGTGCACCCGCTGCGGCAACGGCATCCTCGAGACCGGCGAGGCCTGCGACGACGGCATCGACCCGACCTTCGACGTGCCCGTCGGCGGCGATGGCTGTAGCCGCAACTGCCTGACTGTCGAGGACGGCTATGTCTGCAAACAAGAGGGAGACGGCACCCACATCGGCTGCTCCAAGTGCGGCAACGGCAAGAAAGAGCTGGACGAGATGTGCGACGACTCCAACACCGTGGGCGGCGACGGCTGCAGCGCCGACTGCTCCACGGTCGAGGACGGCTACAACTGCTTTTTCGCGGGCTTCGACTGCGTGCAATGCGGCAACGGCGTCATCGAGCCCGGCGAGGAATGCGACGAGGGCCACCTGGCCACGCCCGCCAACGCCACCGACGGCTGCGACGACCAGTGCCGCGTGGTGATGCCCTGGGTGTGCCTGGGCGCCAACCTGTCTTGCGTGCTGTGCGGCGACGGCGAGATCGATCCGGCCGCCGAGGAATGCGACGACGGTAACGTGGCCAACGACGACGGCTGCAGCGCCACCTGCAGCATCGAAGACGGCTACGACTGCAGCGGCGCGAGCTGCACCGCCGCGGCCTGCGGCGACGGCTTCCGGGCCGGCCTGGAGGAGTGCGACGACGGCAACCAGCAGTCCGGCGACGGCTGCAGCATCCTCTGCCACATCGAAAAGGGCTACGTCTGCCCCGGCGCGGACGTGCCCTGCCGCCTGACCGAGTGCGGCGACGGCGCCGTCGAGGGCGACGAACAGTGCGACGACGGCAACCTCGACACCGGCGACGGCTGCAACGACAGCTGCCTGGTCGAAGTCGGCTTCAAGTGCCCCACCCCTGGTGCCGCCTGCGAGATGACCACCTGCGGCGACAGTGTGGTCGAGGGCGCCGAGCAGTGCGACGACGGCAACGTGGATGCGAGCGACGGCTGTGACACCGACTGCCAGCTGGAGTGGGGCTACGCCTGCCCCGACGCCGGCAGCCCCTGCGGCACCATCGAGTGCGGCGATGGCCTGGTCCAGGGCCTCGAGGCGTGCGACGACATGAACGCCGTGGCCGAAGACGGCTGCAGCGACTGCCTGGTCGACCCCCTCTACCGCTGCACAAACGAGCCCGACGCGGCGAGCGTGTGCGCCCCGGTGATCGAGTTCGTCGCCGTGCGCACCTTCAACATCCAAAACGTCGACCCGGCCGGCCTGATCTACGACCCGGCCAAGAAGTCATTCGGTGGCTACAAGGCCTCCGAGGGCAACAAGGCGCCCATCGAGCTGTGCCTCGACGGCACCGTGATCGACCAAAACAGCACCACGGCCGGCGCTGACGGCACCATCTTCAAGCCCGACGGCACCATCGAAGCCCTGAGCCCCGACTATGTGCCCTACATTCGGCCCTTCGGCGGCAGCGAGACCGTGGTCGGCGCCGCCTACGACCCCTTCACGGGGCACTTCCTCTTCCTGACCGTGTCGGGCCAGAAGGTGGTCCTCACCGAAGTCCCCTCGGACTACACCGAGGCCATGTACGGCCCGCTGACCGACTTCCAGGAAGAACTCACCGGCCTGGCGATTCCAGCGGGCATGACCGTGGGTGATGACGGCGACCTCTACGTGGTCGACGACGACCAGGGCACCGAGAGCGTGGTGGTCTTCCTGCGCGAGCGCGCCCTCGACGGCAGCATCGAACCGGTCGGCGGCACCAGCTTCGAGACCACGGCCAGCGCCTCGGGCTGGGCGGTTGGCACCAGCGACGCGCTCGACGCCATCTTCACGGTCCCGGGCGAGAACATGGTGGGCGTCTTCAACACCCCCGACAGCCCAAGCGACGACCTCTACTTCCGCTTCTACGACCCGGCCCTGACCAGTGATCCGCCGCTGGTGGACCTGTCGGCGCTACCCGGCGAACTCTTCAATCTCGGCTCGGTGGGCACCTCCTACACCCAATACGGACGCGCGGCCGAGACCGCGGCCGACGGCGCCGCCTTCGTGATGTGCGTCAAGTCGGCCTCCGAACCCTGCCAGCTCTTCGCCCGCGTCTGCAGCCAGGACACGGACTGCTCGGACGCGGTGGCCGGCACCAGCTGCAACACCGCGGTGGGCGACGGCGAGCTGGCCTACTGCCACCAACCGGCGGTCGCCCGCGACGACCGCACCACGGTGGCGAAGAACTCGACGGGCACCGTCATCGACGTGCTGGCCAACGACACGCTCAGCGAGTCGGCCTGCACCGACCCGGTCAAGCGCATCGTCGACACCGACACCACCGACACCCAGGGCACCGTCACCTGCACCGAATTCGAGTGCACCTACGACGCGCCCGAGGGCGAGAGCTGCGGCTTCATCGACACCTTCACCTACACCGCCGACCTGGGCGGCGGCATCCAGGACGACGCCACCGTGCGCGTCGTCATCGCCTGCGTCTGCGGCGATGGCCAGGTCGACGGCAACGAGCAGTGCGACGACGGCGATCCGGAGATCAACCCCGAGGATCCGGCGCCGCACAACGGCGACGCCGAGAGCAAGTGCCTGGCCGACTGCACCATCCGCATCGAGTGCGGCGACGGCTTCATCGACCCGGGCGAGGAGTGCGATGACGGCGTGGACCCGGACCTGCTGGTGCCGGTCTCGGGCGACGGCTGCAGCAATCTCTGCACGCTCGAGAGCGTCTGCGGCGACGGTCTGCAGGAGGGCGTCGAGGAATGCGACGACGGCAACATCACCTCCGGCGACGGTTGCAACGCCAACTGCACGCTACCCAGGTGCGGTGACGGCAACCTGGACCTGCCCCTGGGCGAGCAATGCGACGACGGTAACCTCATCGTCGGCGATGGCTGCGACAACGCCTGCAACATTGAAACCGAGTGCGGCAACGGACTGGTCGAGCTCGGCGAGCAATGCGACGACGGCAACAACGTCAACTATGACGGCTGCAGCGCGTCGTGCACCATCGAGACCGAGTGCGGCGACATGATAGTCGACACCGCCGCTGGCGAAGAGTGCGACCCCAATGCCCCGGGCGTGCAGTGCGGTGGAAAGGCGGGGTGCACCACCATCTGCCTGTGCGCGAACTACTGCGGCGACCTGCGCATCGGCGGCGTCGAGGAGTGCGACGGCGGCGACGACTGCCGAGCCCCGGGCAGTACGATGGGCATGGAATGCACCCTCAAGGTCTGCGGCGACGGCTTCCTCGACACCGACATGGGCGAGGAGTGCGACGACGGCAACACCAACCCGGCCGACACCTGCAGCAACGCCTGCACCCTGATCACCGAATGTGGCGACGGCACGAAGGAAGGCGCCGAAGAGTGCGACGACGGCAACAACGTCAGCGGCGACGGCTGCAGCTCGGCCTGCAAGAGCGAGGTCGCCGAATGCGGTGACGGCATCCTGCACTTCACCGAGCAATGCGACGACGGCAACAACGTCAACGACGACGGCTGCAGCGCCACCTGCCGGCTCGAGGGCTCGGTCTGCGGCGACGGCATCATGGGCGTCGGCGAGGACTGCGACGACGGCAACGCCGACACCGGCGACGGCTGCCGCCCCGACTGCACGCTGGAGGTCTGCGGCGACAACATCGTCGACAGGCCGACCGAAGGCTGTGACGACGGCAACACCACACCGGGCGATGGCTGCAGCGCCAACTGCCTCTTCGAGGTCGAGTAACGACGCGAGCAAGAGCGCCCGGAGTGCGCCCGGGCGGCGGTCGCTTTGAAACCGCCGCAAAGCCGCGAGGCATGGCGGGTTCCGCGTGCCGTTGCGGTGCCGACGTCGTAGCCAAGCTACTTCGCGGCGAAGCAGCGCTGCCCCGGGCCCGCTAAACCCGCGAATCTACCGTGGTTTCAAAGCGACCGCCGCTCTAAACTGGTGCCATGCCGGTCTACATGCTGACCGACGACCTGGTCTTTCCACCACCCGAGGGCGCCTCGCCCGAGGGCGTGGTGGCCGTCGGCGGCGACGCCAGCCCCGAGCGCCTGGTGCTCGCCTATTCCCAGGGCATCTTCCCCTGGCCCCACGAAGACCTACCGCTTCTGTGGTTCTCCCCCGACCCGCGCTTCGTGCTGCCCATCGAGCGCGTCCACGTGGGTCGTAGCCTACGCCGTCGCATCCGCGCGGGCGACTTCGAGGTGCGCGCCGACAGCGCCTTCGACCGTGTCATCGAAGCCTGCGCGGCCGCCCCGCGCCCCGGCCAGGACGGAACCTGGATCACCGACGAGCTCAAGCAGGGCTTTGCCGCTCTGCACCGGCGCGGCTACGCCCACAGCATCGAGACCTACCTGAACGGAGAGTTGGTCGGCGGCCTCTACGGCATCGCCATCGGCTCGAGCTTCTGCGGCGAGTCCATGTTCTCACGCGTTGACGACGCCTCCAAGGTCGCCACCGTCACCCTGCTCGGCAACCTGGCGGCCTGGGGCTTCCACTTCGTCGACTGCCAGGTCCACACCGAACACCTGGCCCGCTTCGGCGCCGAGCCCTGGCCGCGCCCGATCTTCCTCGGCGCCCTGCGTCGGGCCATCGCCGAGCCCGCGCGACCGGGCCCCTGGCAGCTCGAACTCGGCCCCGAGCAGGCCCTCGAAGTCCTGCTGACCGCGGTCGTCAACTCGAGCTCGGATCCATCCGAAAGATGATGGCGCCGATGTCATCGCCGAGCACCCGAAGCGGCCGCACGCCGTAGGCGTACCAGAAGCTGAACTGCACCGCCGAGCCGGTGAAGCCCCCGGGACTTCTGGCAAAGCCCGCCTTACGCGTCGCCGCGTCGGGCACGATCTGATTCAGATCCCGCGGCGTGCCGTGGTGGTGCAGCTCATCGCCCCGGTAAATGTAAACCCAGATCACCGCCCCCTTTTCCTGACCGGCGGCCTCCATCTGCAACTGCTTGCTAAGGCGCTGCTGCAGCCGCCATAGCGGAATGCCGAGCACCAGGGCACCGACCACGCGCTCCTCGAACTTCACCGGCTCTGCCATGAGCACCGTCACCGAGGGATCGCCGCCCTTCTCGAGGCTCTTGAACTCACCGATCTGATACCCCCCCTCCCCGTCCAGCGCGCCCTGGACCACCGGAAAGAGCTTGGCCAGGTTCATGCCCTTCATGCGATCGGGCTCGGCATTGCGCGCGATCACCACGCCGTCGGTATTGACCGCCGCCAGAAAGCTCATCGGTGAAATCACCAACTCGCGCACGCCGCGCTTGGGGCTGCGCAGGACCTTCATCGCCTGGCGCATCCCCTGCTCCTGCTTCTCGCCCTCCACCTTCACGAAGCCGGCCCAGATGCGCTTGGCCCCCGCGCGCAGCCCCTTGCGATGCCGCACCAGATCATCGACCACGATCTCGGCCACCCGCGGCCCGTGACTGCTGAGGATCTTGGCGCGCGAGCCGGCCGTGTGATCGGACTCACAGGCGCTGACCGACGAAGCCAGAAGCACGGCCAGCAACAACGATCGGCAGCGGACGGTGAAGGCCTTCATGGGTGCAAAGCCTACACAGCGACGCCGGCTTTGACCACGCACGGGCCGCAGACGCCCGCCGCCAGCGCCGCGGCGCGATTGGCGGTACGATCGACAACGCATCCGATGTTCGCCGTCGCCATCGCCGCGCTCGCCACCCCCATCGCCGACGAGGCCGTCGCGCTCGCGGCAGACCTCGGCAGCAGCGCCTACGAAGAGCGCCTCAAGCTCAACGCCGGCCTGCCCGCGGTGGTACTGCAAACCGACGACCGCGAACGCGCCATCACCCTGCTCGGCCACCTGCGCGGGCGCGGCCACACGGCCTACGCCTGCGACCTCTCCGCCGTGCGCGCCGCCGACGAAATGACCGCCATGCGCGCCTTCAGCTTCGGCCCCGACGCCGTCCTGCTCAGCGACGATCCGACGAGCCAGCTGCCCTACAAAAGCATCCTGGTCCTCTTGCGCGCCGTCCATCGCATCGAGACCACCACCCAATCGACCACCAAAGAAAAAAAGTTCAGCGCCGCCCGCGCCATGGCCAGCGGCGGCCTCATCCGCAACAAAACGGTGACCACCGAGCGCACGAGCACCGGCGACGAGCGCCATCAACTGCTCTACATCTTCCGCAGCGACGGCGGCGTGCCCTGGATCCTGTGGGAGCAGCGCGCCCACTACGGCGGGCTCGGCAGCGAACTGATGCCCTCGCGCACCCAAAATTTCATCAAAACCATCGGCCTGCTGCGCCAGCGCGCGCCCCATGCGGCCTACGACGAGCGTCTGATGCGCCCGGCGCGCCTGCCCCCGGGCGGCCAGCGCCTGCAGCGCAACCGCGCCGTGGACGGCCGCGCCCACGTAAGCTCCTCCAGCGCCGGCGTCGACCTCCTGGCCCACCTGATGGCGCTGGCTTTTTACGAAGCGCGCGCGGCGGGTCGATAGCCCAACTCCATCAGACACCGCCAAGCGACATTGCGCCATAGCCCACTCCTGCGGCAACATCCATGACCTCGACGACGTGTTCGTAGACCACGCCATCCTCGGGTGCGATGTTCAACGGCGTTTCGGCCGGCAGGCGTTGCCGAAATTGCCCGAGCTGCGCGGCCAACGCCTCGGCATCATAGGCATCGGCGGCCCTGGGAATCGCAACGCTGTCGCCGGCGCTGGTGGAAACCACATAGCCCTCCCCCGTGAGCTGCACGATCAGGCCGATGCGCTCCTCGTCGACCTCGTCGACCGCCCGCTCCCCGGGTACCTGCTGGGACAAGTCATGACGCGCCAGCTGATTCCACACCGCCGTCACCAGCAGAAACATCACGCAGCACAAGAGCAAATCGATGAACGGAATCAGCGGAATGTGGGCATCGACAGCCTTCTTGCCGCCGCCACCACCGCCCAGATCAATGCTGGCCATGGCTCCTCCTTGGTGCGCCGCACTGGCATGGGCTGCCGGGCGTCGCCGCTGTCATGAGAGACAGCGCGGGGCCGGAGAAGTTCCGGGAACGCCTACCGCCGCAACCCGGGCCACGCAATGAGGACCCAAGCGAGCGCAATCGACCAAAGCGAGCCGTTACCGCGCGCGGCGCCAATTCCTTGGGGTCCTCGAGCGGCTCCCAGGCGAGCGCGGTCGAGGTGGCGAACAGCGCGCTCGCGGTGAGCGCCACTGAAAGCGTCTGGAGCCGGCCGAAACTCATCGCCCTGTTCCGAGCAAGGTTTGCAGCGCCTGCAGCACGTCCAAAAGCGGCCCGACCACCCTGCGCTGACCGGGCACGATCGCGTCGAAAGGCGGCTCGGCAAGCGCGGGCGCCTGCCTGGCGACCAAGACCGACACGTCTTGCAGATCCTGCTCGACCACCGCCTGCTCGCCATCACGGCGCACGACGAGCTTACCTGCGCCCAGTTGATGGGTGCGGTAGTACGGTCCCACGTCCTTGCCGAGGAAGACGACAACCTCCTCGCCGGGGCTGTAGACAGCGCTGCCCGACAGCGGTCGCCCACCATTGGACCAGACGGCGCCCGGGTCACGGACCCATACGCGATCACCTTCACCACCCGCGAGCCAGCGCAGCACGCGCAGCTGGGCCAGCGACCACGGGAAGGTGCTCGCGTTGTAGGCCATTTGTGTGCCGGTGCGCTCCACGACGGCGTCAATGACGGCGTCGGCGTCCCGCGCAAGCGCGGCGAGGTCGGTGCGGGCGATGGTTGTTGCGTGGGTGGGGGTGACGCTGAGAGCGAACACGGCGGCGAGCAGCGCGAAACGGACAGCAGACGCGACAAGGAGGCTACGCGACCCCGCGGAAATCCTTGTTGCGCGGCCGGCCATCGGACTCAACTACCCTGCCGTCGGGTCCGTCACCTGGCCCATGAACAGGATGAGGCCCGTGGTGCGTTCTGCGAGGAGAAAGTAGAATGGCCTGTCGACGCGAAAAACCGGAGCGGGTTCATGCTCAATTTCGGGTATATCCGTAAGCGCAGTCGCAGCGGCGGCTTCCGTGGAGGTCTCGTCAACGCGAATGAACGCTTCGTGAAGCGCGACGTCAATCAAGTTCTTCTCGCTTGATGTGAACAGTCCCTGAAGCAAGTGCGGATCGGCGACGTCGATTTCGAGTTCGCTCAGGACTGGACCGAGTTCCTTGCGCGATCGGAGGCTGAACTTCGGCAGCTCAAATTCGGCCTTGTCGGCACGGTAGAGCCCGGTCCACACGCGCCGAAACGCCGCCGCATCCCATCGAAATTCTCGCCACCGCTTCGGCACAACCACGACGAGAACCATGGAGGAGCCATCGCCATAACCGGCAACTGCTGCCTGATGATCATCGCCGAACACGGCCCCGCATTCTGCACCTATCATCATCTTCGCCTGGACGCTCGCGCCCTGCGAAGTTCGAAACGGCCTGGGGGCCGTTCGCTTCGGATCAAAGGGCGACCTCCACTTGCCGAAGAAGTACGCGGCGTTGATCAGAGCGGCCCGCGTATCCTTCTTGATGGCGTTCCCTTTCAGAATCTCCGGAATCTTCCCCCGCGTGCGGTCGGACACCCAGGCATTGATCATTTGCTGAGCCCGCCTCGGGTTAGCGGCGAAGTCAACCGAATGCACCTCTGCTGGGAGGATCCGCGACACGGCGTCTAGGTAGGCCGGCCGCAAGGCGCGTTGTCGCGCGACCCACACGGCGTTGGCGGACTCGAAACGTGCCGCGGCAGTGGCTCGTGCAGACGGATCCAGCAGCTGAATCGCCAGCTCCTCATTACGCTCTGGATACGCAAGGTTCGTTCGCAGACTGTCCCGACCGCTACCCGGAAGCGACGCCAGGTACACCAGGCCAGCGCTGAGCGAATGCTGTATGGCGACACCACGAAGTTCACCTCTTCCGCGATAGCCTGCCATATTGCGAAAGAGGCTCCGTTGCTTCGCTCGACGGCCGGCTCCAGTGCTGCCGTCGAGACCTCCCGATGCGGCTCGTCAGCTTCAGTCAGCAACTCGTGGAAGTCGTCGTTCGGAAGCACGGCACGCTCACTGCCCTTCGGCGCACCGCGCGCCCCGTCCTCTCTACTGAGAGCGAGCAGCGCCACGCCAGCAACGAGCAGCACCGCCGCGCCACCTTTGCAGCGTTGCATTAGAACGCGACGGTCCGCCTTCAGAGGGATGCGCTGATCCACGCGGTGATGTTGTCCCTCGTGCCCGGTGTGAGCATGAGCACACGATTCGGGAAGCCCGCTCGCTCTTCCCCCGGCGTCTTTTGCCCCGGCTCCGCGGCGATACGTTCAGGACTACGACACTATGCCCCCCCCACCTGCGAACGCACGCCCCAACCGCACAAAGAAAAGCCCCCGGAAACAGCGCCTGTTCCCGGGGGCTTGGATGTTGCTTCGGCGAGCTCTCCCTCGCCTGCGGGCTACTCTTACTCGCGAATCTGTCGCCGGATCTTGCCCAGCGCCTGCTCCTGGAGCTGGCGGATTCGCTCGCGTGAAAGGTTGTACTTGTCGCCGATCTCCTTGAGCGTGAGCTCGTCGGCGTCGTCGAGCCCGAAGCGCCAACGCAGGATGCGGGCCTCCATCGGCGTCAGGGTCTCGAGCAGCTTTTGAACCTGCTCCGACCAACTTTGGCTAAGCAGACTCTCGTAGGGGTCGGGCGTGTTCTCTTCTTCCAGGAAGTCGATGAACTTACGCCCGTCTTCGTCGTTCACGGGACGGTCCAGGGAGAAGGGCGTCTCCGCCCAGTAACCCCGGATCTTCTCCAGCTTCTCCGCCGAGATGCCGGTCTCTTCTTCGAGCTCGGCGGTGGAGGGCTGGTGACCGGTGCGCGTGGCGATGGCCTGGGTGGCGCGCGCCACGCGGTTGTAGGTGTCGAGCATGTGCACGGGGATGCGGACCGCCCGGCCCTTGTCGGCCAGCGCCCGGCTGATGGCGTGGCGAATCCACCAGGAGGCGTAGGTGCTGAAGCGGAAGCCGCGCGTGTGATCGAAACGCTCGACCGCCTTCATCAGCCCGATGTTGCCCTCCTGGATCAGGTCGATCAGGGGCAGCCGGCCGCGGTTGTAGCGACGGGCGATGGAGACCACCAGCCGCAGGTTGGCCGCGACGAAGCGGTTTTTGGCCGCGTTCTGCTCGAACTGGGCCTTGCGCACGCCCGCCAGGTAGCGCTTGAAGGTGGCGGTCACCCGCACCTCATCGCCCTCCAGGTCGCGCTCCTCGGCATACATGCCCGCCAGCCGCTCCACCGCCTGCTGGGCTTCGGCCACGTAGGCACGATCGCCGTCGGCGGTGCGAAGCCGCGCCGACAGGGTGGCGCACAGCTTGTCCCACTTGCCCTGGCTGGTCTTGGAGAGCTTGCCCCGCTTGGCCAGCTTCGCGACCTTGCGCAGCTGGGCCACCTCCGGAGCCGCCTCCTCCAGACAGCGCTCGAGCACCGAGGCCACCGTCTCGAAGGCCGGTACGTAGGAGAGCAGTGCCTCCCAGTATGCGATCTCCAGGCGCTCCACCGTCAGCGCCGCCTCCACCTCTTCCTGGGGAGTGAGTACGCGATGCTGTGCCATCTCGCGGAAGTACTTCGAGAGCGTGGTGTCGCCCCCGGACTCCCGTGACAACGCCTTCAGCGCCGCTTCTGTGTCATTCTTTGCCGCCGGCTTCCCGACCGCGACTGGAATGTCGCGGCTGTCCTTCTTGCCCGTCCGGTCTGCCCGCGGCTCACGCCTTGTCGCCGCTACCTTTGCCATCGTCTCGCCCTTCCCGCGTTCGCGGTTTTCGTCGCGCCCTTCGCGCGTTTTTTGTGGTTTTTTCGTCTCGCTCTCTCGCTGCGCCGGAGCCGCCGCCCTTGCGGGGGCTCGCACGCCGACACGAGAACGCGCAGTCTCTCGTCGCCGGTCGTCACCCGATCCTGATGCACGTTTCGTACCAGGCCCCGCCCGCACGCCCGCACGCGCCCTCTTGGGCGAATCCGCGGTGTTTTTGACTGTCTTGGGGCTCGGCATATTCTTTTAAGTGGCCAGAGGCGTGAATTTTTTTCAGGCATGGCACTGCGCCATGTCGCAAACGCAAGAGGAACGCTTCCTGGGACGCCCGTGATCGGTGTCCGTGACGCACCGTTGGCACACTCGGTCGCAGCACGACGGCTGGCCTTTCTATTAGTACGTTCAGGGAGCCCAATTTGTTGCGAGGGACTTCCCGAATTTTCAGGGCCACCAGGATTGCGTTCCGGCTCGGCTCCGCATCCCGGGGGGGGGGCTGTGTCGCATAACCGTATACTTGCACACACATTGTGTCAACGGCCTCTGTACCATCCCTTGGACTGTCGCGGCCGCGTGCGGGCTGCCGTAAGCTCCCGGTCCCCCGAAGGAGTTGGCTGTGCGGACCAGAAGAGCGCAACCGAGTTGGCAGCGCGCGAGCCATGGCGTGGCACGCGCACCGGTGGTCGCTGCGCTCACACTTTTGGCCCTGTGTGCAGCGACCGGACGGGCCCGGGCCGACAAGCTGCCGCTGAAGCTCGAGGCGAGCCTGGGCTCGCCGCCGCGCGCGATCGCCCTCGAAGTGCGCGCCCAGGCTGCCAGCGCCGACACCGCCGCCGCCACCGTGCTGCAGCTCGGCAAGACCACGACGACGCTTCCGGTCGCCAACGCCAGCGAAGCCAGCTTCCAGGCCGTGAGCCTGCGCGGCGGCGCCGCGGTGGGGGTGGTGCGCGTGGAGGGCCCCGGCGGTCGCGTTGCCGGCGCCGTGGTGACCCGCGATCGCAAGGGCCGCCCCGCCGTGCTCTTCGCCGGCGCTCTGGACCTGCGCGGCGACCCCGGTGAACGCCAGGGTCACGTCATCGAGATCGCCGACCGCGATGGCGACACCCTGCCCGACGTACTCGTGGCCCGTCGCACCGAGGCCCAGCGCATCTGCGGCCAGGAGCGCGCCCTGCTCTACCCGCGCGCGGTGGATCCGACCTCCCTGACCCTGCGCCCGGTGTCGATCGGCCGGGTCGAAAAGGGCATGCCGCCGGCGGTCACGCTGCGCGCCACCGAAGCCTCACCGGGGCCCACGGGTCCGCCGACCATCCACGGCCTGCGCATCCGGGCGGTCTCCAGCGAAGCCGGCGCCTCGGAGACGGTGCTGCGGGCGCCACCGCGCAGCCTGACCGACGGCGACGGGGGCAGCTACTGGACCGAGGGCCGCGGCGGTGGCGGACGCGGCGAGTTCGCAACCTTCGTCTTCGAGGGCGGCGGCTTCCCGATCCGCGCCCTGGCCATCACCCCGCGGCCCAGCACCACGCCGAAGAATGCGCGGCTGGCCTATCCCACCCAGCTGGTCCTGGCCGGCGACGACGCGGCCGCGCGCATCCTGGTGGAGCTGCCCGATGAGCCCTCCCCCGGCACCCGCTACTGGGTGCAGCCGGACAAGCCTCTCAGCTGGCGCTGCCTGTCGGTCGTCTTCGAAGCCACCAAGCCCGTGCAGGGCAGCGGCCACAGTGGCTTCGCCGTGCTGGGTGAGGTCGAGGCTTTCACCGACCTGGACTTTGGCGAGGGCTTGCCGACCCTCGTCGATCGGCTCGGCAAGGGCGGCAAAGACGGCAGCGCAGCCGCCGACATCCTCGCGAGCCTGCCCGAAGAGCGCGCCGCACCGGCGCTGCACGATGCCTGGCCGAGACTGCCGGAGCGCGGGCGCAAGCGCGCCCTGCGGGTGCTCGCGGGCTTCGCCAAGAACTCGGCCACCGCACGCGAAACGCTGGTGCTGGCCCTCGACGACGAGGTCGCCGACCTGCGCGATCGCGCCATCGAGCTACTGCTGGCCAGCGGCGAGGCGGGCTACGAAACCCTCTTGCCCCGCATCGCCAGCGCCCAGCAGCAGGGCGACACCATCGCGGTGGAGCTGGCGCGCAGGTCCCCCGAACGCGTGGTGACCAGGGTGCTCGAGGCGCTCGCGGCCGAAGCCGGCAGCGAGCGGCCCGCCCTGCGTGAAGCCCTGGCCCTGGGCGCCCGCCGCGGCGACACGGCGGTACTCGATGCGGTGGCCGCCTGGGTGGCCCAGGAAAAAGCCCCCCCGATCGCCGCGCGCGCAGCCGTGGCGCTGGCCCTGGCCGGCGTGAGTGAACCGCCCCGCGCGCGGGAGCTTGCCGGGCAGCTACTGGCGGCGAGCCACACCCAGGCCAAGGAGTTCGCCGATCTTTGGCGCCTGGTGGCGACCGCCGCCCTGCTGCCCTCCGAGCCGGGCATCGACGGCTGGCTTACGACCCTGGCGCGCAAGGACGAGCGTTGGATGCTGCGCCGGGCGGCCCTGGAGGCGCTTTCGGCGCGGGCGGCCAAGGACTTCGAGCCGACCGCCCTGGCCGCCCTCGAAGACGACTATCCGCGCGTGCGCGTAAGCGCCAGCAAGGCCCTGGCCGGACGCGCCTCCGCCTACGACAGCCTGGTGCAGCGGGTGCGCGAAGACCGCTGGTCGATGGTGCGGGCGGCAGCCGTCGAGGCCACCGCGGGCATGCCCCAGGGCGAAGCGCTGGCGCGCGAGGCCCTGGGCGATCGCAACCAGCAGGTTCGGACGGCGGCCGTGAACAACCTGACGCGGGCGCGCGCACGCGCGGCCTGGCCCCTGATCAAGGCGCGCATGGTGGACGAAGACGAGTGGCCCGAGGTCGTCGGCGCCGCCATCACCTATGCCCAGCGGCTGTGCGTCCAGGACGCCGCGGGGCCGCTGCTGCACGTGCTCAAACGCGGGCTCAAGCCGAGCGCCTGGGCCCCCGATCAGGATGTGGCCGCCCTGGCCTTCGAGGCGCTGGTCGCCCTCGGTGGCGAAGCCGCCCGGGCCGCCTACTCGGCCGCGAACTCGCCATTGGCGCCACCGGGCTTCAAGACGGCGGCGGAAGAGGCTAAAAAGCGTGCTCCGCTGTGCGCAGCAGAGCGGTTGTGATCATATCGTACAGCGTGGTACCGTGCACGCTGCTGTAGGCAAGGAAATCTGGAACGCCCCATGAAGAAGCTGTCTCGAATCCTGTGCGCAATGGCCCTTCTGGGGTCCTCCTTCGTCACCGGCTGTGAAGAAAAGGCCGAAGCCAAGGTCCAGGTGGAGAAGCTGCCGGATGTCACACCGAGCCTGCCGCCGGTGCCGACCCTGCCGCCGCCGCCCCACCCCACGCAGTACTCGGATCAGAGCTACAGCGTTTACGGGCTGCGCAGGCAGCTGCGCAAGACCATCGACACCGAGGTCTCGGTCACCGGCTACATCGCCAAGGTCTTCGTGCCGCCGGAGTGCCCCGAGAAGCAGAAGTGCCCGCTGCCGCCGGCCCCCCACCTGTGGATGGCCGACACCCAGGGCGAGCAGGATCCCGCCAAGCTACTGCTAATGGCCGGCTACGCCGAAAACCAACTTCAGATCGACGAAGCCATCGAGAACGAGAAGAAGGGCAAGCCCCAGGACCCGGAGGAGCTGGCGGAGATGGGCATGACCCCGATCCCCACCGACCTCTTCGCGGGCGCCAAACTCAAGGTCAAGGGTCGCTTCGCCTACATCTCGGGCTCGGGCTTCCAGTCCTCCGAGGGCGTGCTCGGCTACAACGGCCACGAGACCCTCGAGCCGGCGCCGGAAGCGGCTACGGCCGAGAAGTAGGGCTCATCGAGGAGCCTCTCGGCCCTCAGTGCGTGGAATCCTCACTCGGTCGGCTGGTTCGGCAGTCTTTGACGAGCATCCGGCGCGGGGCGTGAACATAGCGAAAGCCGGGAGCGTCCGCGCGCCGCCGGAAGGCGTAGAGGATCGCCTGGGCCCGAGGTCCCAGGGTGCAGCCGCGGAAGGCCTCGCCGGCGGGCGCCGCGAGCCAGGCGGTGAGACTGGGGTCTGCGAACAGGCCTTCCACCCCGGGGCAACCGTTTGGAGAGAAGGTCGGGGGCCGGCCGCTGGCCCCGCCGGAAACGCCGTCGAGGGCTCGCACGTTCAGGCGCGCGTCGAAGAACAACCGCTCCTGAACCTCGCCCAGGGCCACCGACGGCACGGCGTCGGAGCTGCAGCAATCCAGAGCGCAGATCGCCCTCAGGGTGGCGTCGCTGTGGGCCTGCCGCAGCCGCGTGGCGCTCAAAACCTCCGCTAGCGGGTGCTTGAACCTCTGGGTCTCGAAGCGCGCCGAAAGCTCGACCACGGCCACCAGCGACAACCAGAGCACGCAAAGCGGCCACAGTGCATGACCACCGCGTCGGCGCACGAGCGGGGCAAATCCGAGCGCGGCGAGCACACACAGCTGACAGAAGAGCGGTATCAGGTAGCGGCCCGCATGGGCGGCGCCCGTGGCAAATGTGAAAACACCCAGCTGCAAGCCGACGCTGAGCGCGAAGGCCGCCACGAAACTCCCCGCGTCGATGCGTGGCTTCTCCATCTGAAACCGCTCGTGCACGGGCGAGGAAGCCGACCGCAAGGCGACGATCGCCAACGCCGACAGCGGCGCGTAGGCCAGGATGCGCGACAGGGCCGCTCCATAGAACCACAGGCCTGCCACGGACATCGAAAGCGCGTCGCGGCGTGCCATCATGACCCGGCTCATCCCCGAAGCAGGGATCAGGTCGCCGGTCGCAGCCAGCTGCAGCAGATAGGCTGGCGCCGCGGCGACCAACATGGCCAGCATGGCGAGCGGCCGCAAACCCCTGCTCTGGACCACGCCGACTCGAAGAAGCAGCCACGACATGGCGGCGCACGTCGCGAGCCCCTCCGGCCGCAGCGCCGCCGCGAGCCCGGCCAAGACAAAAGGCCAAATCACGCGAGCCGGCGTTGCCGCCCTATGCGACAGCCGGTGGAGCGACAGCCAGCTGAGCAGCTGCAACGCAGCGAAGGGCCCGTTCTCCGATCCCTGCAGCCAGTTCCAGGCAGAGCCGGGCAGTCCCACGGCAACCACGCCCATGGCCAAAGCCACGCTTCGTGGGGCACCGAGGCGCAGGGCGAGGCTCACCACCAGAGCCCCGGCGCCGAGCCAAGACACCACGACCAGCAGCTTCACCCCGTAGGCCATCGCAGGCAGACCGCCGACACGCCACAGCCCGGCCCCCAGCACGGTCCATAGAGGTGAACTTGAAGCCGAGAACGGCTCGCCGCGGTTGAACTGGAACCAGGCCCCCTCCGCGGCGTGCTCCACGAGGGAAAAGTGAATCAGGGCGTCGCCTGAAAAATTCGAGATGGCGTGGACGGAACAAACTAGGGCCACCAGGCCGAAAACCACCACAAGGCCGTGGACCCAGGGCCCAGCGCTCGGCTGTTGGCGTTGCACGCGCCCGGGGCTCAGCATGGCGCGGCGACTCTATCCCGGATCGCGGGATTTGGCGCCAACCCCGTGCCCAACCTCGCCGGCACCACCGCCGGCACCACGCCACGGACATTCGATGGAAACAAAGCCGCGCTAAAGTCGCTCTATTCTCGGAGCTCGACGTGGAAATCTCCAACTCTGAACGCTGCGCGACTTGCTATGGCGAAGGTGCCGTCGGCAGCACCCATGGACCGCAGGCCTGCCCCGACTGCGAAGGCATCGGCTTTTTGCCCTCGGCCACTGTGCTCACCGAACGCCGTTTGCGCGAGCTGGAGCGCGTCTACGCACGACAGGGGGGCCAGGTGGGACAGGACGTGCAGTGGCTGGCCACCGAAGTTCGCCGCGCCCACCACGCGCTGGTTCAGATCCTTGCCGCCAGCCAAGAGGCCGACGAGAGCGACGCGGCGGCGGCCCAGATCCGCGGTCTGGCCAACTCGGTGCTCAACATGTACCGCGAACGCGACTGAGAGCCGCGGCCCGGCGCGCCCGCTGGTCTCAGGGAGAAAGCGCTTCGAGCAGCCGCGACAGACCGGCGGCCGGCAGCACAAAGGTGGCGTCGTGGTCGTCGCGACGGGCGTGGTGCTCGGCGCCGTCGCCCTCCCCCAGTTGCGGGCCAATGACGAGATTGTACCTGGAGGTCGCCGCTTCCTTCTCGCCAACTTCAAGCTCGATGCGCAGCAGGGGCTTGGCCAACTTGGAGCTTTCGGCCGCGGCGCCGTAGGCGAGCACGCGATGGGCGCGTAGGGTGGCCAGAGCCTCGGCCAGGGCACGCGCGCCCGTGGGGTCCAGCGGGCTGCCACCGGCGGTGTTGTCGACGCGGAAGCCGGTGCCTTCGGCGACCACGCGCACACGCCTGGCGCCGCGCTGCAGGGTGAAGGCGCGCAGCGTTTCCAGGGGCGTGGCAAGGGCGCTGCGGTCCAGCAGCGGGCCCTCGAGCTGCTCGCCGAGCATCGCCGGTGCGACGAAGACGCCGAAAGCACCGGCGATGCTGGCAAAGTGCCCGCCTTCGGTCTCGGCGCCGAGCTTCAGTGTCATCCGCTCGTCGCCAAAATGCGCGACGACCTCGACCACCGGTTGCTGAAGACCATGCTGGGGCTGTGGGGCGTCGGCGTCGAAGCGCACGGCTTCCAGCGTGGACAGCAGCCGCACGATCTCCGATAGCCGTGCGGCGTCGGCCGCGGCGGCCACGGGCTCGAGCAGCTGAAAGCGACCATCCTTCCCGCGCTCGAGGCGTTCACGCGAACCGTCGCCGCGCGAAAGTGAGAGTTCGCGGAGGCTCTCGGCCTCCCGCGCGGGGAGCTTCAGGGAGAGAAAGCTGGCAGCACGGGGCTCCAGCAGCTCGAGTGCCTGGGCCCCGAAGGCGACCGCCACCGGCTCGTCGCCGCGCTGCACCTGGGTCAGGCCCGGTCCGCTGGCGCCAGCGCGTAACGCAAAGCGTCCAAGGCCGCCGGCGCGTTCGATCTCGACCGTCAGGGCACCGGCGCCAGGCGGGGCGGCGTCGAAGCCCAGGGCCTGCTCGGCGGAGGCAGCCCGAAAGAAGTCGTCGACCGAGCCCTCGCGCGCTTGACCCGAAGTCAACTCCTTGCCGCCCTGGCGCAGCGCGAAGGCCCAGCCTCCGTCCTTTTCTTCGAGCGTGAGCTGGCGTGCGCCACTCTTGACTGTCAGCGAAGACACGTCGTCGGCCGCAAAGGGCAAAAGGCGTGATTCGCGCAGATCCGCAAGTGGCAGCCGCAGCTTTTCCAGGTCGGCCTCCTGGACGCAGCTGATGGTGCGTTCTTTGGCTTCTGCGTCGTGTTCACCGCCCGTCTGGTCGAGGGTGACGTAGCGCTCGCCCTCGTGGCCCCCGCAAGGGGCTCCCACGCGCAGTCGCAGGGTGGTCTCGACGCGGGGCTCGGGCTTGGCCGCGCCGCCGTCGGTGTTTGCGGCGACACCGGCGCTTGCTGGCGCGCGTTCCAGGTGGGTCAGCGTCAACTCCAAGTTTGGCGCGGTCAGGCCGTGGCGCTCCAGGTTGGCGTCGCCCTTCTCGATGAAGCGCGAGGCGCGCAGACCGTCGGTGGCGCGGATCAGGGCCTCGATATTCGGCGTCGACGCAAATCCCTTGCCGCCTGCGCTGAGTTCCCACAGGCGGTCATCGCGGCGGCGCGCGGCGCGCGAGCCGCTTTCGTCCTTGAGTTCTACAGCCCTGGCGGTGGCGACCAGCAGCCCCGCGTGCAGCGCCTTGTCGTGGTAGTGCTCGGGCTCGTGGTCCAGGGCCTCGATCAGATCCTTGCCGACCACGTAGGCGCGAGTGCGATCGGTGCCCTGGGCATATAGGCCATCGCCGGTGGGCGTTTCGTTGCCCACGCGCAGCATCGCCCGCGCCTTGCCCACCTGGATGAAGACCCGGTAGCGCGGCGAGTCGAAGCCGAAACGCCTGTTGTCGCTTTCGCTGATGTCGGTGAGCCTGCGCCGCACGTCCATCCACTCGAGTTCACCGAGCAGGATGTCGACCGCCTCGCCGTCGGCCTTGGCCCGGTAGGGCTCGGCGACTTGCCACAGGCCGGCCTCGTCATCGGATTCCGCATCGCGCGTCAATACCGTGGATTGGCCGCGGCGCTGGATTTCGAGGCGCGAGACGCGGTCGCGGATCAACTCCGGGATGACGCTCTTGTCGCGCCGTTCGAGTTCACCGGTGCTGAGCGTGCCGCGGTCGACGAGCAGGATGTAGGCCAAAAGCCCGGCGGCGATCACTCCGAGAACGGCGGTGGTTTTGGCCACGCTGGGACTCCAGACTCAGGCGCGCCTCGACAGCCAGGCCATTACGCCGAGCAGCAGCGCGGCACCCGGCAGCAGCACGCAGACCTTGAAGAGTACGCCCATCAGCTGCTCCTGGGTAAAAGAGGCGGCGGCGCCCTTGATCTTCTTGGGCGGAATCTCGATCAACGCCTCGCGCTCGGTCAACCAGCCGGTCCAGGCGCTGGCCAGGTGGAAGTTCGCCAGCTCGGGAGCTTCGATCAGGGGGCCGGCCAGGAAGTCGCTGTCACCGGCCACCACCAGGCGACCTCCGGGCTTCGGCTCGAGGTCGTCCGGGTCAGCGCCGACCCGCGTGGCATAGGCCAGGTCCAGGGGGCCGGCCAGGTCGCCGGCACCGCGCGTGGGTTCCTGATCGCCGGCCATCACGCGCGAAATGTCGATGGCGCCGAAGCTTTGCTCGCTGCTGCGCATCAGCACATCGACGCTGCCGTCGCGCTCGAGCACCGAGAGGCTGCGCGAAAGCGGAAGCAGCACGCGGGCGCCGAGGGTCAGCGGACGCGTTGTGACGTGCTCGCCGAAGTCTGTGGTCACAAACTCGACGGTATTGGGCGTGAGCAGGCGCTGGGCATCGAGTTCGACCACCAGCGAGGCGTCGATGCGAATGCCCAACTCCTTGAGGCCCGCTTCGAAGCCCGTGGGGTTGATGGCGTCGTGCTCGATCACGGGGTCGAGCGCGATGAGGGCGTTACCGCCGCCGCGCACGTGGTCGAGCACGAGCTTGGCCTCGGGCTCCGAGAACGCGCGCATGGGGCCGAGTACGAAGACCGCATTGCACTCCTTGGGCACTTCCTTGGCCCCCAGGGTCGGCAGGTCCTGCCACAGAATGTTGTCGTGGCGCAGGCCGCCCTTGAGGCTCTCGAGGGAGCGCTCGGCGGCCTTGTCGAGGGACCACTCACCGTGACCGCTGGTGACGCAGATGGTGGTCGGGCTGCCGCTCTGCACCTGAACGATGGCGCCGGTCAGGGCCTGCTCGGCCTTGATGTTGACCTCCTGCTCCTCGCCGGGCACGGGCATGTCCCAGCCCACCAGATCGTCACGCGATACGTGCCACTTCTTGTCGCCCAGGGCGACCACGGCGGCCACGTCGGCGAGCACCTGGCCGGTGGCGGTGACGCCCTCCAGGACGCCGAAACGCTGGGCCAGGATCTTGAACTCACCGGGCTCGCGGTCGGGGTCGACGTAGTGAACTTTGACTTGCTGGCTCTGGGCCCGGTAGCGCTCAAGGAGTTCGTGGGTCTCGTTGAAGCTGGGCTCACCCTGGGACATGAAGAGGTAGACGTCGACGTCGACTGCCAGGTCGTCGAGCACCTTCTTGGTTTTGCCCGAGAGCGTGAACATGCCCTCCGAGGTCCAGTCCATGCGCTCGTAGTGGCGGAAGGCCAGGTAGTTGACCATTACCACGATCAGCACGGCGAAGAGCGCAGAGGTGCTGCCGATGACCTGCTGGCCGGTGCGCTGGCGCCGGGCGCTGGCACCAGGCGTGGGCTCGGGCGTGGGGGGGCGCTTGCTGGGCTCGCTCATGACTGCCACCGCTCCGCCTGCAGCAGGCGCACCGAGAGAAAGAGCGCGAGAAAAGCGATCGAGACGTCGTAGACCAGGTAGCGGGTGTCGACCACGCCCTTGGAGAAAGACGACATCTGCGTCCACAGCCCCAGGTACTCGAAGACGGCGCGTAGGTCGTCGTCGAGGGTGGCGTAGCCCGCCAGACCGATAACGAAGATGCCGAAGAGCACCGTAAAAGTGAGCACGGCGGCCACGATTTGATTGCGCGCCACGATGCTCATCAAAAGGCCCACCGCCATGTAGAAGAGCCCAATGCCGAAAATACCGACGTAGGTGGCGGCGATGGCGCCCTCGTCGATCACGTCTTCACCGGTGCCACCGGCGAGCCAGACGTAGAAGAGCGTCGGCACCCACAGGGCGACCCAGTAGACCAACGCCGCCAGGTACTTGCCCAGCACGATCTGCACTTCGGTAACCGGCGCCGTCATCAGCGCTTCGATGGTTCCCGAGGAACGTTCCTCGGCCATCAGACGCATGGTGAGGATCGGGGAGATCACCAGCAGCGGCAGATAGAAGAGCGTGGTGCCGCCATAAAAGGCCTCGATCAGGCTCTGGCCGCCGCCCGGACCCTGGCCCGCGAGGAAGAGAGCCAGGAGATAGAAGATCACGCCGAAGATCAGCAGCCAGGCCGTCAGCACCACGTAGGCCATGGGCGAGACGAAGAAGGCGAAGATCTCGCGCCGCGCGATCGTGAACACGGCTGTCATGATGGCTCCTCCTCCCCGTCACCGTCGCGACCGTCGCGGGCGTCGCTCGAGGGCGCTTCGTCGGACTCGGACTCGGACTCGGGCCCCTGCTGCTCCGGCGCTGCCGGTTCTCCGTCGGCTTCGGGGACGCCCTCCGACTCGGCTCGGTCCTGGGTGGTGAGCTGGGTAAAGACCTCTTCCAGCGAAGCCTGCTCGCGGCGCAGCTCGCGCAAGCGCAGGCCGGCTTCGGCAACGGCGGCGAAGATGCGCTCGGCCACGTCACCGGGGTCTGCCTCGACGCGCAGGCGCACGATGCTGTCGGCACCGTCGCCGCTGGCCTCCATGACCTGGGCGTCGGTGATCGCACGCACGCCCGTGACGGCCTCGACCGCGCGCTCGAGACGTTCGCGGTCGGCGCGGGCTTCCAGGGAAAGCAGCTGCGCGCCGCCACCGGCCCGACGCAGCTCGCCGGGCTGGCCCTCGCCCACCAGGCGACCCTTGTTGATGATCAGCACGCGGCCGCACGTGGTCTCGACCTCGGGCAGGATGTGGGTCGACAGCAGTACCGTTTTGTCGCCCGCCATGGAACGGATCAACTCGCGCACCTGCCGGATCTGATTGGGGTCCAGACCCGCGGTGGGCTCGTCGAGGATCAGCAGCGGCGGGTCGGCCACCATGGCGTCGGCCAGACCCACGCGCGAGCGGTAGCCCTTGGAGAGCTGCCCGATGATGCGATCGCGCACATCGCCCACGTTGGCCCGGCCCAGGGCGTCGTCGACGCGCGCGCTGACGCGGCTGCGCGGCACGCCCTTGAGGCGCGCGCGGTAACTCAGATACTCGTGGACGCGCATGTCACGGTAGAGTGGAACCGACTCGGGCATGTAGCCGATGGCGCGGCGGGCGGCGACCGGATCGGCGACCGCATCGACGTCGCCGATGCGGATGCGCCCGTCGTTGGGCGTCAGATAGCCGGTGAGCATGCGCAACGTCGTGCTCTTGCCGGCGCCGTTGGGCCCGAGGAAGCCAATCACCTCCCCCGGCTCTACGCGAAAGCTCACGGCGCGGACCGCGACCCGCTCACCGTAGTGCTTGGTCAGATTCTCGACGTCGATCATCGCGCCTCCGTCGGATCCGCGGCCGGTCCTGCCACGGGTTTCTGCGGCGTCGGCGCTCTAACGCAGCGCTGGGCGTCGCGCAAGGCTTTCGAGTGCCGCTTTCTTGGGGCTGGTCCAGGAGCCGCGTACCATGTGTGACAGTGTATTCGAACACGTACATTGGTCGTGGCATCTCGCGGGCTCTGCTCTACGTAGCCTCGCTCGCCGCCGGCGCCGCCACGGCCTACGCCACCAGTCCGCACGCCTCCCTCGGTGCTGGCGCCCGGGTAGATGCGGCGAGCGCCGCGCCCAAAGCACGCGCCCGGCCGACCGCCCCCACGGCTCCAAGTGTGGGGGCGACGGCTGCAGCGGCGGCCGCGGCGCCTTCGGTGGCGCCCCATCTGCCTGAAGTCGCGGCGGTGGAGCCGATCCCGGAGCCTGAAGCCGAAGCCTGGGATGGCCTGGGCGCGGCCCTCCGCGGGGGCAAAATCATTACCGGCAGTACCCCGCACCGGCTGGTGCTCTTCACCTTCGACGACGGCCCCGACCGCCGCACCACGCCGTTGTTGCTCGACCGCCTCGACGACGAGGGCATCAAAGCCATCTTCTTCCTCGTGGGTTCCCGCATCGCCGGCACCAACTCCATGGAGCGCCAGCAGGCGGCGATCGCCCGTGAAATCGTGCGCCGGGGGCATCTGGTGGGCAACCACACCATCGACCACGTGCAGCTGCCCCTGCTGGACGACGAGGCGGTGCGAGCCGAACTGACCGGCGCCGAGACGATCTTCGAGCGCGTCCTGGGTGGGCGTCCATGGCTCTTTCGGCCGCCCTTCGGCGCCCACTCCCAGCGCATCGACCAGCACCTGGCCTCGCGCGGCTACACCACCGTGCTGTGGAACCTGGGCAGCGGCGACTTCCAGGTTCGCAGCGCCGAAGAAGTCTTCGACACCTGGCTGAAGGTCTTCGAAAGGCGCGAGCGAGAAGAGGGCGAGCGTGGGGGCATCATCCTGCTGCACGACACCTACGCCTGGAGCGTCGATGCCTTCCAGCTGATCGTCACCCACCTGCAGCAGCGGAACTGCGAACTACTGCGCGAAGGCCAGGAACTCTACGACATCATCGACGACCCGGCGCCCTTCTTTGTCCCCCGCGACGGCGAAAGCGCCGAGGCCGAGGCCCCACCGGCCGAGCTCGACTCCCGGACGCTGGCGGCCCGCCAGCAGCAGCTCGCCGACCTCACCGAACGCCGCTGCCGCTCCCTCGCCAGCCTCTGAAAGCCCCGAGAAGCCCCCCCCGGAAAGCTGCCAGGACGTTTTTCGGGCAGCCTGGAGGACCGCGACCCTCCGGGCCGTGCCCGGCTGATTTGCGCCAGGCAGACGCCCACTGCGCGCTCCCATCGCCCTTGGCTCCCGCCCCCCGGTTGACGTGAGCCAGGATTCGGACATTATCCGGCGGGGTGCGCGTAGTCGCGAAATGTAGGGAGTGCGGGTTCAGCAATCCGCGCGGCTGGACCGGCTGTGCACGCTGCGGTGCGCTGCTCGGCCCCCAAAACCGTGTCGCCAGCGAGACCGGTAGCGATCAAATCACCACTCGCTTCGAGCTGCCCGACGCTTCCTCTGCGATGAATCCAGATGGAGCGACACGCGTCGCTCAGGACCTGGCCGCGCCGGTCGCCGATGCCCGCCCTTTCATCGGGCGTACACACGTATCAAGCCAATTGCAGGCCGCCCTCGACCGCGCCAGTCAGCAGGCCATGCCCGCCCTGGTGGCCCTGGTCGGAGAGTCGGGCGCCGGCAAGACGCGCCTGCTGGAGCGCATCGGCCAGGACGCCGCGCGCCGCGATCCGCCCTGGGAGCTGCACTACGCCAGCCTGCGGTCCCCCGACGAGGGCCCATTCGCCCCCGTGTCACGCCTGCTGCTCGACCGCTTCGGTATCACCCCCGCCTCTTCGCCGAGCGCCGCCCGCGCCCAGATGGCCAGCAGCGTGGGCACCGCCCTCAAGACCGGCGACCTGACGCGCGTCACCGAGGTCACCCATCTTCTGGGCTACGTCGCTGGCGTTCCTTTCCCGGGCAGCCCCGTGCTCGCAGCCCTGGGCGCCAAACCCACCGTGCTGCGCGAGCGGGCTGCCGAGGCCGTCGCCAGCTTCGTGCAGGCCGAGGCCCGGCAGCGCCCGCAGCTGTGGCTCCTCGACGAGGTGGCCCAGGCCGATCCGGCGTTTTGGCAGCTGGTGGCCGCATTGCTGCAAACCGATGCGCCGCTCGCCCTGGTCACCACCGGTGGCCCCGCGCTTGCCGAAGCGATGTCCCAGTTCAGAGATGAGGCCGTGCTCATCCAGCTCGCCCCCCTGTCGCGCCAGGAAACGGTGGAGCTGATCAAGGCCCGCCTGCCCGATCTGCAGGAGCTGCCCGAAGCCCTACTCAGCGCTCTGCTGCGCCGCAGCGGTGGCAATCCCGGCTCGCTCGACAGCCTGGTCAGCGAACTGCAGGAAGCCGGCCTCTTCGTCGCCGACGCCCGCGGCACACACTTGGACCTGACGCGGCTCGAGACCGGCGACCTGCCGCTGACCGCCGCCGACGCCGTGCGCACCCGTCTGGCCAGCCTGACGCCCGCGCAGCTCGAGGTGGTGGAAAACGCCGCCATCATCGGCGAGCGCTTCTGGGAGGGCGCGATCCTCGCCCTCAGCCGCAATGCCGCGCCGCTGCCCACCAGCACCCGGCCCGGCGTGGTCCTGTGGCAGGACGACGGCGACACCTTCGACCTGCGCGGCACGCTACAGCAACTGACGGACGCCGGTGTGATCCTCTCGATCGCCACCTCGGATACCCCCGGCCTCGACGAGTACACCTTCCGCCGCGGCGGCTTCCGCACCGTCATCTACGACTCGCTCACCGACGAGCACAAGCTCGCCGGCCACGCCGCCGTCGCCCGCTGGCTGGGCATCACGGGCGCCGGCATCGAAGGCAAGGCCGCCCTGCTGGCCGCACACCTGGAGCGGGCCCGTTCCGCCAGCCGCGCCGCCAGCGCCTATCTGGAGGCGGCCAGCATCGAGCGGGCGCGCATGCGCACGACCATGGCCCTGCGCTACGTCGAAAAAGCCCTGCCGCTGCTGGATCCCGAAGACCCGGCCGCGCTGCTCGACGCCCTGCACCAGCACGGCTCGCTGCTGACCACCCTGGGGCGCTACGACGAGGCCTACGCCAGCTTCGACGAGCTACTGCGCCTCGCCTGGAAGCTCGACACCCGCAGCAAGGGCGGCGCCGCCCTCAATCGCATCGCGCGCATCCACCGCCAACGCGGCGAAAACCACCAGGCCCTCGAGCACCTGCGCATGGCCCTGCGCCTGTTCCGGGCCGCCGACGACCTGCCCGGCGTCGCCAGTACCCACGACGACATGGCCCAGATCCATCGCCTCCACGGCGACCTGGAGCCGGCCTTTGCCGCCGCCAGTGAGGCCCTCAAGATCCGCACCGTCACCGGTGATCACCGCGGCCAGGGCCTGTCGCTGACGACCCTGGGACGCATCGAGCTCGACCGCGGCAACTTCAAGCAGGCCCAGTCCCATCTCTCCCGCGCCCTGTCGCTGCGCACCGAAGCCGGCGATCACGAGGGCGCCATCCAAACCCGCATCTCGCTGGGCCGCCTGGCCTACCAGCGCGGCCACATCGGCGAGGCCATCCGTATCTTCCGCGACGCCCTGGAGAGCGCCCGCGAGATGGACCACCGCCGTTTCGAGAGCTACCTGCTGGGGCACCTGGGCGAGGCCACCATGGCCAGCGGCGACACCGAGCACGCCGCCGCCTACCTGGCGCAGGCCAAGGAGCTGGCCACACGCATGCGCGACCAACGCGCCCTGGCCGACGTGGAGCGCAACCTGGGCCTGCTCGCCCTGCAGCGCGGCGACCAAAGCGCGCCCCAAACCCTGGAGCACGCCCTGGAGCTGGCCAGCACCTACGGCACGCCCAACGCCATCGCCCACGCCCACCGCGCCCGCGCCCAGCTGCAAGCCCGAAGCGTTTTCGACCCGAGCAACCACGACCCGGGCGCCGCCGAGCGCAGCTACCGCGAGTGCCTGCGCATCTTCGAGGAAACCGGCAACCGGCCGCAGTACGCACGCACCCAGGCCGAGCTGGGGCTGCACCTGCTCGAACGCCAGCAGCTCGAGGGCGCACGCACGCTGCTGGCGGCAGCCGAGTTGGCCCTGCAGGAGTTGGGCCTACCAGAGGCGCGCCGCGTGGGTGAGACGCTGGCGCGCATGACCCAAGCATGAATGCTCGAGTTCGGCGCAATGCGTCGAACTCACCCTTCAAACACGCAGGGCGAGCAAGCGATAGACCGGTAGCCCGTCTTCAATGGCGCGCTTTTCACGATTGCTCACCGCGTCGTACGGGTTGCCTTGGAGATAACCCTGACCCTCGAGCTCAAAACGCGGGTGCTCCTGCAGCTGTCGCCGATAGCCCTCGGCCCGATCTTCCACATCGGTCTGCACGAAGAACTCGCCACCCGGACGCAGCAGCCGCGCGAGTTCGTCGAGCACCAACTGCCCCATGACCATGCGTTTCGCGTGTCGCTTCTTCCACCAGGGATCGGGAAAGTGCAGAAAAGCGCGGGCCAGGCAGGCGTCCGGTCCCAGGTTGGGCAAGACCTGTCGAACGTCACCCCCATAGGCGCGCACGCGATCGAGACCCCGACGTTTGCAGCGCTCGGAAACCTTGTACGCCCACTTGCTCTTGATCTCGATTCCGAGCAGCCATGCGTCTGGATTCGCCGCCGTTCGACGCTCCAGAAACATTCCTCGACCAAAGCCAATTACTATTTCAATTTCAGCAGTTGCGCCGAAAATCTCGAATAGATCACAACCGCTTTCCGGCAGTCTCGGCGCCAGCGCGTCGTAGTTCTTGGGCAGCTGCCTCGAGTCCTCTGTGGGCTCCTCTTCGGTGCCGGTGGAAGCGTCCATCGGGCGCACATAGGCCAGGCTCGGCTCCCAGTCAATGCGGCTACAGCACCCCACGTCAGTCCACTGGACAGGCCATTTCCTTGACCCCGAGCGCGCGAATCGCGTATCCAATTTGCGTTCAATTCGCACGGCTTTTCGCTTTATCATTATGGCTCGTGCACGCGCGAGGAGGCCAAGGTGCCCGTCAATATCCTGGTAGCGGACGATAGCCTGACGATGCGACGCATCATGGAACTCACCTTCGCGGGTGAGGACGCCACCGTCACCGCGGTCGAAAGCGGTGATGCGGCCGTCGCAAAGGCAGGAGAGATCCGTCCCGACATCGTCTTCGCGGACGGCACCATGGCCACCGACGGCTATGCGGTAGCCAAGGCGATCAAGGGCACCCCCGGGCTCGAGAGCACAGCCGTGGTCCTGCTCGCGAGCCAAAAGTCGCCCTACGACGAAGCCAAGGGCAAAGCCTCCGGCGTCGACGATCACGTTCTCAAGCCCTTTGACACCCAGCACGTCATCGACAAGGTCGCCCAGGTGATGTCGCGCCCCCGGGCCGCTGCAGCCCCCGCCGCCCCCGCGGCTCCCAAGGGGCCGCCGCGCACGGGCACCATCGCCTTCGGCATGGCCGCTCCGAACATCGCTCCCCCCGGCGTGCCCCAGCCGCCAGCCGCCCGGCCCGCCCCGGCGCCGCCCTCCCCTCCGGCTGCCGCCCGACCAGCCGCGCCGGCACCGCGACCGGCAGCTCCCGTCGCCGCAGCGCCGCGCCCGCAGCCGCCCGCCCCGGCGCCCGCGGCCCCAAATCCCGTCTCCGCCGCGACCAGCGCCGCCAGCGCGGACCTGGCCGGCAAGCTGGCAGACCTGGGCCTCACCCCGCAGCAGATGGAGGGCGTGCTCTCCCTCTCGCGCGAGGTGGTCGAACGCGTGGTGTGGGAGGTCGTGCCCGACCTGGCCGAGACCCTCATCAAAGAAGAGATTCAGCGGCTGACGCAGTAACCGCCGCGTCGGTGGTTTCCCGGCGGTTCCCCGCGAGAGCTTCGCGGAGGCGATCGAATGCGGCTTGCCGCCAAGGCCTCGCCAAACCCGCGCAGCGACGGAAATTTCAAGCCGATCGGCGCCCTATGCTGCGCCGCGGGATGCGTCCGGCTGAAAGCCGCGTTGGCTGCGTCGCTCGCCCCCCGCAGCCGTGTCGAGCTGCTCGTCAGCGCCCAACAGCTGCCGCACCTTGCGGGTTCGGACAAAGCTCCGTACCGACTCCAAGCTCTCGCCCTCCTGCTCGCTGAACTTCAGCCCCAACCCCGACGGGCGCCACGGCCGCTCCTGCGGACGCATCCATACCACTTCCGCCCCTATCACCGTCGGGCGTCCGTTGGGCAGCAGCACTTCGAGGTCGAGATTCGAACCCACCCTCAGCTCGCGGTGGGCGCGAAGCTGATGCGGCGACAGCCACACGAACGCCCCACCGAGCCCGAGATCGGCAAGCCGGCCGGGCAGCTGCTCGTTGACCCGCGCCTCCATCTCCACCTGAACCCTGCGCAAGCGACTGATCTCGTAGGGCGAACCGATCCAACCCTCAAGAATTGAAAACACCAGATGCTCGATGCCCGCCAACCTCGGGAGCACGAGCCACCGGTCCCGAACCGCCCCCAGGGCATCCTGCGTCATGGCGACGACCAGCGCGTTGGGGTCCAACCCCTCGCCTTCCGCTTCCACCCGTCCAGCCGCGAGCAGCCTACAATCGCCCGCGCGTGCAACCACCACATCCACCGCCCGCTGATGCACATGGAGCCTCGCGCGCTCCTCGTCATCATCGGCCATTACATGCATTCCACAGCGCTCCAGAGTGGACTCCAGATCGCGTCGCGCAGAGCGCACGGCGCCGAGCAGCAGAACCCGCGGGCGGCGAATGTAGAATCTATCCTTGGAGCGCTGCGCGAGCAGGTGCCGATACAGGAGAGCAACCAGATCGCTCTTCGATGTCGTCCGCGTCCTGCGGTAGAGATTCTTGAAGTGGTTATGCACCGTATTCGGACTCAGACGCATGCTCTTGGCGATCCCGGGCACGCGCCCATCGCTGGTCACGAGCATGAACAGCAAGTCATGCTCCCGCGGTGTGAGCCCGTAATGCTCCACAAAGCGATGTAGATCATCGCGCAGCGTGGGCAAGGCGTCCGAAAAGTCGAGGCCGCGGGGGTCTTGCAGTGCTGAAGTCACGTACCCACACGATAGCGTCCATTGTTGTGGTCGTCGTCACCCCTAGGGGTGACGCGCAAAAACAACACCCCTAGGGGTGACGCGCAATAACAACACCCCTAGGGGTGACGCGCAAAAACAACACCCCTAGACCCTAAACAAGCGCATGTTGGAGGCGAT
>Ga0224501_10000249_pt1 | contig 48351 bp, 39 predicted proteins | sample SF_Oct11_sed_USG_4_FD_169105 | JGI IMG/M metagenome (GOLD analysis project Ga0224501, IMG submission 169105) | Sediment microbial communities from San Francisco Bay, California, United States - SF_Oct11_sed_USGS_8_1 | ecosystem: Environmental > Aquatic > Marine > Sediment | place: USA... | reverse complement strand
AGGCCGAGCAGCTGGCGGGGCAGATGGTGGTCTCGCAGGCGCACTTCGACTGCTCGAAGCGCTTTCGGGGCGGCGACCGCAGCGTGCAGTTCCCGGAGGGGACCTATCCGCCGCCGTTGATGCAGGCGGCGTAGGCGCAGCGTATTCCGTCCTGGTCGCCCGTCGAATCCCACAGCCAGCACCTCTTTCGGCGGTCCTCTCGGATCGTGGCGTTGCGACTTGGTCTTCGGCCGGCCTCCATGGCTGCTTTCGCGCCCGTCGTGGGGCGCGGCGAAGGTCACCGCGGAGCAAGAGGTCCTGGCAGCTATTTGGGCCGGGCCGTCGTACGGGGCGGTGTAGCTGGTTGGGGCGTTGCGATGGGTAGGCAGGTTGTTGCCAGGCCCGCAGCCTCGCTGGCGCGTGCTGCGAAAAAACGTCCTGGCTGCTATTTCCGGCGGCGATGGGTAGGCAGGTTGTTGCCAGGCCCGCAGCCTCGCTGGCGCGTGCTGCGAAAAAACGTCCTGGCTGCTATTTCCGGCGGTGCGCTGGGCTTTGACAGGGCTCGGTGGGCATGCGAAGCGAAGCAGCCCGGTTGCTCTGGCGCCGGCCCGCCTTTGCCCCGGCGGGCGGCAGGCCGGGCTTGGAGGACTGACGCGATGGCCGAATCACTCGATTTCTATGACCTGGATTCCGAGCTCAGCGATGAGGAGCGCATGGTGCGCGATACCGTCCGGCGCTTCGTCGATGACGAGGTGCTGCCGATCATTGCCGAGCATTATCAGAATGGGACTTTTCCCGAAGATCTGATTCCCAAGATCGCCGAGCTCGGTCTGCTGGGCGCCAATCTAAAGGGCTACGGCTGCGCCGGCATGGGCCAGGTGGCCTATGGGCTGATCTGCCAGGAGCTGGAGCGCGGGGATTCGGGGCTGCGCAGCTTCGCCTCGGTCCAGGGGTCGCTGTGCATGTATCCCATCCACGCCTTCGGCTCCGAGGAGCAGAAGCAGCGCTGGCTGCCCGGTATGGCCGCCGGCGAGATCATCGGCTGCTTCGGCCTGACCGAGCCCGATTTCGGCTCCAATCCCGCCGGCATGATCACCCGCGCCGAGGCCCTGCCCGGCGGCGGCTACCGCATCAATGGCCGCAAGCGCTGGATTACCAACGGCAATCTCGCCAAGGTCGCCATTATCTGGGCCAAGCTCGACGGCGAGATCCATGGCTTCCTGGTCCCCACCGAGACCTCCGGCTTCACCGCCCAGAAGATCGAGGACAAGTTCTCCCTGCGCGCCAGCGTGACCAGCGAGCTGATCCTCGAGGATGTCGAGGTGGGTGACGACGCGCTGCTGCCCGGCGTCAAGGGGCTGCGCGGTCCGCTCTCGTGCTTGACCCAGGCCCGCAGCGGTATCGCCTTTGGTGTCATCGGCGCCGCCATGGCCTGCTATGACTGCGCCCTGTCTTACGCCAAGGATCGGGTGCAGTTTTCCAGGCCCATCGCCGGCTATCAGCTGGTGCAGAACAAGCTGGTCTACATGCTGACGGAGATCACCAAGGCGCAGCTCTTGTCGCTCCGGCTGATGCGCCTGAAGGAGCAGGGCAAGATGACCCCGCCGCAGGTCTCGCTGGCCAAGCGCAACAACTGCGAGCACGCCCTGGCCATCGCCCGCATCGCCCGCGATATCCTGGGTGGCAATGGCATCATGTTCGAGTACCCGATCAGCCGCCATATGCTGAACCTCGAGACGGTCTCCACCTACGAGGGCACCCACGATATTCACACACTGATCCTGGGCCAGACCATCACCGGTATCCCGGCCTTCGAATAGCTAAAGTGAGTCGACACAGGACCAGGACGCCCAGGCCCATCCTCAGCGCCGCGCATTGCCCACCGGCGCACCCCGCCCCCGCAGAAAGACGTGGCTTCGCACATTTTGCGGCTCGCCGTGACCGGGCCGCGGGCTGTCCTGCTCGACCACGTGCGCTTCAAACGAGACGATGCGGTCTTCGGGCTGTCCCGTGCGCTCATGGTAGGCCAAGATGAAGCGCCGCAGGTCGCGGTGGTAGGCTTTGTAGCCTTCGATGCGCGCGATGTAGTCGACCCAGTAGACGTTGTAGCCCGGTCGCACCGGCACCCGGCGGCTGAGTGGGTCGGCGCTGCGCGCGGCCAGCTCGTTGATGGGGTCGACGTGGCGCCCGTCCCGCGTGATGGCGTCGACCACGATGCTGCGCTCGTCGGTGGGCGCATCGGCGGCGAACATGCTCCAGCCCTGCTGCAGCCGCGTGTAGGAGATGGTCTGCGCGAGTAGCGGCGGAAGTCGCTCCAGCCGTAGGGCCTTGGGCAGCTTCCAATTCTCGAGCAGCAGCTGGGCGCTCGCCGCCACCAGCAGATAGGCTACCAGCGCCTCGCGCAGGACCACCCGCAGTTTTGCCAATGTTTGCAAGAGCGGCGCGTCGCCGCCCCCGGTTGCCGCCATCAAGGGCAGCGCCGCCGAAGCGACCTGTGGCGGTAGTCCGCAGGCCGCAAAGCCCAGGGCCACCGAGACCTCGGCCCGCCGCGCGGCGAAGGCGTCGTAGAACCAGTCGAACAGTGTCCTGAGCCCGGGCAGAACGATCGGCCACGACAGAAGCCACCCCGCCGGCAATGCCGCCACAACCTGGGCCACCGCCGCTGCCCGCGTCCAGTGTCGCCCGCTGTCGGGGTCGACCACCAGGAGCGTGTGCTCGAGCTGCGCCGGGTCGAAGCCCGTCGGCAGCGCGCTGTGGTCGGTATTGGGCAGCGGTCTGAGTCGCCCATAGAGGTCGAGCCGGGTCATCAGGCGTGAAAGCTGAAAGCAAACGCCGCAGCCCGGATCGTAGTACACCCGCCGGAGCCGACCCTTTTGGCTGCGCGCCAGGCGCTCGAGGGCGTCGTGGTCGGCAGCCGTCAGCAGCACCAAGCCAAAGGTCATCATCGACGGCGAGAAGATCCCGAAGTTGCCCGTGACCTCGATGCCTAGATGCAGGCCCCATATGAAGACCACGGCGATGCGCCGCGTCCAGGGTTTGCCGAGGGGGCTGAGAATCAGCAGCGGCAAAAGCCCCTCCACCACCAGCGTGGCGTAGCTCAGCACCTTCGTGGACATCAGCGAAACGTGATGCCGCGCCCACAGCCCGCCGTAATCGAGCAGTCGCTCCTGCTGCAGCAGGTAGTAGATGGCTTCGCCGGAGCGCCAGGTGAGGCCGTCTTTTTGGACGGTGTTGAAGTAGTAAATTACGGAAATTTGAAGCAGCGCCGCCAACACCGCCAGGCTCGTCACCGGTGTTGCCGACCGCGGTGCATCCCAGCCGCCGTGCAGCTGTTCGGGACTGACCTCGGGCCGCTGGCGCAAGCTTTCGCACACGGCATCGACCGAGTAGCGCCGCCCCATGGGCAGAAAGACCGTCCACCAACACAGGATGCACAGCACGTAGTCGCCGCCGTTTGACAGCAGATCGGCTCGCGTTTGCAGGCTGAGGCAAGCCACGAGCGAAAGCACCTGCGAAAGCCGCGTGCGATAACCCACGAGCAAGGCCAGGTAGCACAGCCCAAATAGCCCAAAGCAGGCGGCGACCTCGTGGGCGTGCTTGAGCCCCGCCAGCGGTGAAAATTGATGGCTACGACCGAAGAAGAGCGTAGCGTGCCCGGGCAATAGGCCGGCGTCGGTGTACCAGAGTTCGAGCTCGCCCCAGCGCTTGCCCAGGTCGAAGAGCAACAGCAGGCCAAGCGCCATGCGCACAACCCCCAGCGTCCGTGGATCGATGCTCGTCAGATGCTTTCGCAAGGCGCTCATCATCGCCAGGGCAGGTCGCGGGGCTTTTGCGATGGCTCAATCGAAGAGGTGTTTGAGCTTGTCGAGGAAGCCGTGGGTCTTGGGGTGGTGGTGGCTCGTGTCCATGGTCGCAGCCAGCTCCTGCAGCAGCTCCCGCTGGCGCGCCGTCAACTTCTGCGGCACCTCAACCACCACGGTCACAAACTGGTCGCCCTTGCCGGCGCCGCCGAATACGGGCAGCCCCTTGCCGCGCAGCCGAAAGACCTTGCCGCTCTGGGTGCCGGCTGGCAGCCGCATCGAGACCTTGCCGCCCAGCGTCGGCACGTCGACTTCATCGCCCAGCGCTGCCTGTGGAAAGCTCACCGGCACTTCGCAAAGGATATCCGAGCCCTCGCGGTTGAAGATGGGATGGGGCTTGACCGCAATGTGCACGTGCAGGTCGCCGCTGCCGTAGGGGGTTTGCTCGCCAGCGCCGCGCACCGAGCGCACGGCGCCGTCCTCGACGCCAGCGGGGATCTTGACCTCCAGAGATTGGCGCGCCGGTTGGCTGCCGCTGCCGCTGCAGCGCGTGCAGCGGGCCTCGCTGCGCACGCCGCTGCCGTCGCAGCTGCTGCAAGCACGGGAGGCCACGAAAAAGCCCCGCTGATAGCGCACCTCCCCACGCCCACGGCAGGCGCCACACTCGGGCGTAGTAGCGCTGGGATCGGCGCGTTCGCCCTTGCAGTGGCCGCAGATCTCGTGCCGCTCGTATTCGATGCACGTCTCGGTGCCGAGCGCAGCCTGCTCGAAGTCCAGCTCCAGGTTGTAGCGCAGGTCCTTGGGCGCCCTGCGTGCGCTGCGACGCCGAAAAACGTCGTCGAGGAAGCCCTCGAGGATGTCGCCGAGGCCGCCCAAGTCCGCGCCGCCTGCGCCGCCAGAACCCTCGCCCGCGCCTCCGAAGGCCGCGTGCCCGAAGGCATCGTAGCGTCGGCGTTTTTCGGAGTCGCCCAGCACGGCGTAGGCTTCGGCCACGCGCTTGAACTGCTCTTCGGCCTCGGCGTCGTCCTGGTTGTGGTCGGGATGGAATTTGACTGCAAGTTTTCGATAGGCAGCCTTCAGCTCCACCTGGGTTGCGGAGCGGTCGACACCGAGCACCTGGTAGTAGTCCTGTTTCGCCACGGCCATTGCGCAGGCGCTCTTTTAGCCCGGACCGCCGCTCGGCACCACTTTGACGTCCACGTCCCGCGGGTTCCACCCGGTGCGAGCCGCCATCAGCGCCACCGCCGCCACCAGAGACTGGTGCCGAGCGTCAGCGCCGCCCACGCCAGGCTGCTGCCGCGTTCAGGCGCGCTGCCCGGTGCATTGCAGACGCAATTGCTGCCCCGATCGCCGTAGCCGATGACCTTCACGCGTGCGGGGCTGCCGTCACCCCGGCGCACCCCGGCGTCGGCCATCGCGCCCGCATCGGCGGCATCGACGACGGCCGCGTCGGTGGCCGCCGCCGCCGCGCCCGCAGTCAGCAGCAGCCATCCACCACAGGCCCACGGTAGTAGCCATGCTCGCGCGCGCCCTCTGACGCGCCCGGTGATTGGAGTGCATCTTCGTCGACTCATATCGCCTCGTGCAGCGCCCGCCGGGTCGCGGCCCGCAGCATAGCCCGAGTGGGATGGCGTTGGCGTTTTGCTGTGCCAGACTGAAGCCCTCCGGCCCTGCGGCCGTCCAAGCCCGCGCCCGATGATGCCTGCGTGCAGCCAGACCGACCCGCCGAAAGCAGTGCCGATCGGATTTAAAGCTCCGCGACTGCGCGCATTTGGCGGGCTCCGCGCGGCGCTGCACGTGCAATGGGCGCTTGGCGCCACGCTGTTGCTTTTGTCCGCACCGGGCGGCGTCCGCGCCCACGACGACCTGATCGAGCAGCTGCCGCGCGGCAGCCGCTACACCGACGGCTTTGACGGGGGCGCGCCGCGGGCTGCGGTGCGCGACGGCTTCCTCCACGGCCACGGCCGCGAGAGCCACCGCCTGCTCGCCGATGGCAGGCTGCAGGTCGATCGCATCAAGGTCTATACCCGGGTCGCCCATCCCGAGACCCATCGCCTGGTGCCGCTGCCGGACAAATGGACTGTGCGCCAGCGCATCGTGCTGTCGCCAGAGCTGCGTCTGGTGAGTTCGGATACGCGCTTGGACTTCCACAGGAGTATCGATCGCGCACTGACGGATTACCGCTTCAGTGAGGAGCATCCACGATACTTCGAGTGGGATCATTCCCGCATACGTGCTGTGGCCGGTGGCGCCAAGCTGCGCCACGTGCGAACACGGGGAGGTCAACCGGTCGACGACGAAACCTACGACTACCCACCCAACGCACTGCCCATCGAGGTCGTCGGGATCGCGCTCAGCGCCGCCATTCTCAATCGCCTGCGAAGTTTCGAATACGATATCCTGCTGCCCGGGGGCTCGACCCACGGCATCAAGGTCGACGTGCGGCGCACCGACGACCTGACCGGCTACGCCAAGGGCTATGGTTTGCCGAAGCGCTTCCAGGATCACCTCAAGCCCGGCCAGGATCTGCTGGTGATGGACATGCGCCTGTCCTCGCCGGTGAAAAAGCTAGTCTTTCCACATCATTTTTACATCGCCTATCTGCGCGACCGACCCCAGGAGGTGATCGCCTTTTGGGGTGGCAAGCCCGGGGAGCACGTCTACGCCTTCCGCACCGACGACTGGCGCGTGTCTCGGGGGGCGTCGGGTGCTACCGGCGCGTCGGGCAGCACAGCCCAGCGCTGAGCTGTGCTGCCCGACGCGCCGGCGACCAGAACTGCGATAACGTCACATAAAACCTGGCCAGATCGTGGCTGAAAGGTGGATTCCTCTTGCGTGCAGTGGCGGCCTCGCTAACATTGTTAGCGGCGTTCACTTGACCGAGAAATCCCGACAGAGCCGGTCTTCTCCGGTCACTCCGCAGGCGGAGACAAAGGCCACCAACGCGTCCCGTGGAAGCGTCCGCGCGTATCACCATGGAGACTTGCGCCGTGAGCTTTTGGATTCGGCCGCCGACCTGCTGCGCCGGCAGGGCCTGGCCAACTTCAGCATGCGCAAACTGTCGCGCGCGGCGGGCGTATCGTCTGCGGCACCGTACCGGCACTTCGCGGACAATCGGGCGCTGCTCAGCGAGCTCGCAAGCGAGGTCATGGAGCGCTTCATGGCCCGGGTAGGGGCCGAGATCGAGGCGGCCGGCGACGACCCCCTGGAGCGCCTGAAGGCCTACGGCCTGGCGCTGATCGCCTTTGCGGTGGAAGCGCCGGCCCACTTCGAGCTGATGCACAGCGCCGAGTTCATGGAGCAGCAGGAGCCCGAGCGAAGCGAGAGTGGCCGCCAAGTGATCGAGGCGCTGGCCACCGGCATGGGTCGGGCCATCGAGGCAGGACAGCTGCGCGGCGACGCCCCCGAGACGCTGCTGTACGCGATGCAATCGGTGGCCTACGGCGTCGCCTTCATGGCCCTGCACCGCCAGCTCAGGCCCCGGGATGGAGCCGAAGCCAACAGCCCCGAGCACGCGCAGCAGGTGCTCGAGCTGGCGCGCGCGATCATGTTGTTGGTCGACGACGGCCTGCGCTCCGAACCCATCGACTCGGCGCAGGTGGGAGAGGCGAGCCCATAGGTGGCGCAGGCGGTCTGCGGCATCGCCGCGAAGGCTGCTGACGGGCGTCCGGGTTTGCGGCACACTCCCGCGCCCCGATGGGTCCTTCCACACAAGGCGGCAGCGCCCGCGTCCAGCTCGGCCCCGACGGGCCCCTGGTCAGTCGCCTGGGTCTGGGCTCCAGTTTCGGCCTGGCCCGGGCCGACATCGGCCACGCCTTCGACCGCGGTATCAACTACTTCTACTGGGGCTCTGTGCGCCGCCCCGACTTCGGCCGCGGCGTGCGAGAGCTTTCGCAGTCCCATCGCGACGAGATCGTGATCGTGGTCCAGAGCTACAGTCGGGTCGCGGCGTTGATGGGCCCCTCGCTCAGGTCAGCCCTGCGCAAGCTGGGCACCGACCACGCCGACTTTCTACTGCTGGGTTGGTGGAACGGGCCGCCGCCTGCGCGGCTTCTAGAGGCCGCGGTGCGACTGCGCGAGCAGGGCCTGTGCCGTCACCTGATGCTCTCCTGCCATCACCGTCCGGCTTTGCTCGAACACGCCCAAAACCCGGAGTTACAGGCGTTGATGGTGCGCTACAACGCTGCTCACCCCGGCGCAGAACAGGAAGTCTTCCCCCACCTGCCCACCGCTGGCCAGCGTCCGGGCGTCGTGAGCTATACGGCGACGCGTTGGGGAGACCTTGTCAACCCCAAGCTAACTCCGGCCGGTGAAGTCACGCCCAGGGCGTCCGACTGCTACCGCTTTGCGCTCAGCCATGCGAGCGTCGACATCTGCCTGAGCGGGCCGGCCGATCGCAGCGAGCTGGACGAAGCCCTGAGGGCCCTCACGCGCGGTCCGCTGGACGTCGAAGAGCTGGCCTGGATGCGGCGCGTGGGCCTCGAGGTGCGCAAGCAGGCGCGGGCCAACTCGCGCGCCGTGGGCCTGGTCGACCGCATCATGGGCGCCCACACGCCCTGAGCTTTCGACGGGCTTGCAAAACACGCGCCGACTAGAAGGCGACGCGCAGGTTCGCGCCGTAGTGATCGGGAAGAGCGTGCAAGTTCAGGCCTACCACCCCGGGGCCCAGCTCACGCCGCAGCTGCTGGATCTCGGCGTGAATCGGCCTGCGTTGCATGATGCGCGTCAACATCCACCCGAGGCCTGCTCCGGCGACCATGAGACCGCTGCCGCCCAGCAAGACAAAGGTTGCGACGTGGCGGTTTCTGCAGTCGCCGTCGCAGTCGAGCTTCGCTTCCCTGGCGGAGTAAGCGCCCAGGTAGAGCGCGATCAGTGCCAGCCCACCGCCAGCGGCCGTCAGTGCGATCGGGGAACCGAGCCCGTACTTTTTGTAGTCTTTTTCGAGTAGCCGCAGGCGCCGCACGCGGGCGTTAGGGTCTTCGGGGCGCTCGACTTCACTTAGAGACAAGTAAGTCTGTGCCGGGCTCGGGCTTGGCGCCGTCGCGGTCTGTGGCGGTAGCGCCGCTGGCGCATCGGCGTCGGTGGAGGTGGCCTCGGGCTCGGGCGAGGCGAATGCCGCAGGCGTTTCCGCTACCGTCGTCTCGGGGGCTTGCTGGGCCCTGACGCGATTGTCGCCGCCGAGACCCGCCCCGTGTGCGGCTACCAGCAGCAGCACTGCCGCGATGCGGAAATGGGCCTCGCCATGGTGGCTGTTGTCAGACATCGTGCTCCCTCCTGCGCTCGTAAGGCGTAGCATAAATGCCGCGATGGCGCGGAAACCGCTGCCGCATTGGGTGGCGCATCGGGAATACCTCGCTGCGATAAACGTTTGTGTGCATACAATTCCGCACATGAAATGTGGCCCGGCGATCCTGCGGAATCCGCGTGGTGGTGAAGGCTTTGCGCTGCCGCCGCGTCCAGTTCTCAGCGCTGCGCTACACTCCTTGCCGATGCCCTCCCTCGCCGTCCACCGCCGACCCCCTGCCCGCGCCCTGGCCATGGCGCTGTCGCTGCTGGTGCTCGGGCTTTCGGGCGTGGCCCTGGCGGGCTCGCCGGCGGCGATCTGGGGCGCCATCAAGACGCCTTCCCCGGGGGCGCCGCGGGCCATCGGCGACTACTCGGGTGGCTGCCTGCAGGGGGGCCAGGCGTTGCCCCTGGAGGGGCCCGGCTACCAGGTCATGCACCCGGGGCGCCTGCGCTACTACGGCCATCCTGCGCTGCTGGACTTCGTGCAGAGGCTGGGGGCCGCCGCCGATGCCGGAGGTCATGGACCGCTGCTGGTGGGCGACCTGGCCCAGCCCCGTGGAGGCAGGGCCTCCGGCGGTCATGCCAGCCACCAGAGCGGGCTCGACGTCGATATTTGGTTTTGGCATCCGCGCGCCGCCGAGAAGGGCCCTTTGCCCACCGGCGAACGCGAGCGGCTGAAGGCGCGCTCGATCCTCAACGGCAGAAAAGGTGAGATCCGCGAACGCTGGAAGTCGAAGGTCGCCGGCACGCTCGAGCTGACCGCGCGCGATCGGCGCGTGGAGCGGGTCTTCGTTCACCCCATCATCAAGCGCGAGTTATGCGAGCGGACCCAGGGTGACCGCGCCTGGTTGCGGCAGATCAGGCCCTGGTACGGCCATGACGACCACTTCCACGTGCGCCTGGCCTGTCCGGCCGACAGCCCCGACTGCACGCCGCAGGATCCGGTGGGCGAAGGCGACGGCTGCGACGAGCTTAGCTGGTGGTTTGATGCCGAAGCACAGGCCGAGCGCAAGCGCGAGCGCTCGCGCTATCGGCGCAAGGTGGTCGGTGGCGCCCGCTGGCCGGCCCAGTGCGATGCCTTGCTCGAGCAGCCCAAATAGGGATTCCGCGGTCGGTGGGGTTGCGGTCCTCGGTCGAGGACCAACCCCTAGGATTGACTGTGTAGCGTGTTGCGCGATCGGGGCACCAATGCGGCCAACGCTGGGATTTCTTGGGTTGGTCCCCTTGAATATGGGGAAATAAGCGTGAAACTACCGCGAGGTGATCTTTGGTGGATGTAGTTGGAGAGGTTGGTAATGCAAAAAAGGATGCTCTGGCTCTCGCTGCTGGTGGCGGCGATGTACGGCTGTGGTGGATCTAACGATAGCTCGGAGGTGAACGTCGGCGATGGGGCTGGCACGGGCGACGGGCAGTCATCGACTGCGACAACGGACACGACGAATGACGGCACTTCGAGCGATCCCGGTGCCAATGACTCGGCCTCGGATGCTGATTTGGTGGGAGCGGCCGGTGCCGGCGCTGCCGCGGATTTGCCTGCGGCCACCGCCGGTTCGATCCCCGAAGATTGTCGGGGCTTCGACTTTGAAGGGCTGATCTACAGCCCGGGTGGCACCGACTTGCCCAATAAGTGCGAGGCCTTCCACCCCACGCTCAACAACCCCTATGCCGTGCGCTGCATCGACGCCTGGTCCTGGTACGACACCGGCTTCCCCGGCGACGAGTACTGCATCTTGCCTCCGCCGCCGGACAAGGGCGTCCAGGTGGGCCATCACCCGCAGGGGCTGGCTTGGTTCGAGCAGGTCTCCCAGGGCGACATGAGCGGCTACGAAGCTGCCAACATTCCCGGCGACTGGACGCTGCCGGCCGGCGCTGAAGAAGAGCGCAACATCAACGTCTTGGCCAAGAGCAGCGGCGGCAACTTCTACCGCAGCTACGTGCGCATGCGCGCCGGCTCGCACCATATGATCGTCTCGATCACCAGTGGCGGCACCCTCGACACCTGGGAACGCGGTGGTGCCGACGGTCTCTTCGGGGGCCAGGGCATACCCGGTGCCCAGCGTCCCGACCAGAACGCGCCCAGGACGCTTGAGATTCCGCCTGAAGATGTGGGCCTGTACCGCAACTTCCCCGCCGATCCGACCATCACCTACAACATGCACCACTTCAACAGCACCTCGGGGCCCATCCTCAAGGAGGCCTGGGAGAACTTCTGGTGGGTTGAAGAGGCGACGACTCCGGTCAGCGGCGTGCTCGGCTTGCCCTTTTCGCAGGTCGCACTGCCTTTTGCGTCGCCCGGTCAGACCGTCGACAAGCACTACTACTCGAACATCGCCGAGACCACGCGCGTGCTCAGCCTGTTCGGACACCGCCACGCCTGGACCACCAACTTCAGCAGCTGGGTGGAGCGTCAGGGTGGTGAGACCGAAGTGCTGTACCAGAGCTTCGATTGGTTCGATCAGCCCACCTTCCGCTACGACAGCCAGACGCAAAATCCGGAACCGAATCCGGAAGGCCTGATCGACGGCGGTGCTTCGGGCGTCGTCATGCTCAACCCTGGCGACCAGCTGCACTTCAACTGCCACATCGCCTACACCGACGAGCGAGCGGCCGCCGAAGGCGCGCCACTGCCGGCCGAGGTAGGCACTCTGGGTTTCGCCAACGAAGCCTTCACCGGGGAGATGTGCATCCTCTTCGGTGAGACGGCCCTGGCCGAGATCCCGCTTCCGGTCACCGCATCGGGAGCGCCGCCGGCTTTCGCCACCGCGCCCTGAGCGGTCGCGAGCCGGTCCATCGCGCTTCGATGATGGGCCCTTCCGTAGGCGTGGTCGTCTGACCACGCCTACGGCTGCGAGGGGTGCGGCCGCACGCGGCTGGCCGTCGAACGCACCGCTAACGAAAACGTCCTGGCAGCTTTCTCATGGCTTTCTGATGGCCGGGCCCCACGCGTGGACGGTGCTGATGGGCTGCAGTGCCGCGACGGTCCTCGACGGCGCGTTTTCATAGACCATGTCGAGTATCCCGCCGGGGCCGGATTCGGCCGTCGGGTGCAACTCCAACTCACCCTGAACATGCGGGTCCCGGGTTCGGACACCCGAACTTTAGGATATGAAATTCACGCGGCCATGTCCGTTGAGGTACCAGGGATGCTTGATCCTGGCCACCCACAGGTGAGTACCTCTCCGTCCATGCCTCCCTCTAGCCCGCGGGTCTCACTGCAGACCGAGATCATCGCCAATGCCGCCGAAGGCGTCTACCTGGTGCGCGTGGCCGATGGCTCCATCGTTTTCTGTAATCCCCGTTTCGAGCAGATGTTCGGCTACGGGCCGGGCGAGCTTTTGGGTCGGCCGGTCGCCATCATCAACGATCCGCACGTGGCCGATCCCCAAGCCGTGGCCCAATCCATCATGGCCGAACTTGCCAAACACGGAAGCTGGCGCGGAGAGGTGCGCAACGTCAAAAAGGACGGCACGCGCTTCTGGACCGAGGCCAGCATCTCCACCTTCGACCACGCCGACTTCGGCCCCGTGTGGGTGACGATCCAGCACGACATCGACGCCCGCAAACGCAAGGAACTCGAGCTCGTGCGCATCTACGACGTGCCCCGGGTGCTGATGCTGGTGGTATCGCTGCAGGACGGGGGGCGCATCCTGCGCGTCGGTGAAGGTGCGCGCGGCATTCTGGGCTACGCGCCTGAGGAGATGGTGGGCCGCCCCTTCTACAGCTTTATCCACCCCGAGGATCTCCCTGACTCCGAGGTCGAGGCGACCATGCTTTTGTCCGAGGGCCAGACCTTGTACTTCGAAAATCGCTACCGCCATAGCGACGGGCACTACGTCGCGCTCGCCTGGGCCGCTTCGGTCGATTCTGAGAGTGGTTTAACTTACGGGTTGGCCCAGGATATTACTGCACGCCGCGCGGCCGAAGAAGCGCTTCTGTCCGCCAATATCGAACTCGACGAGCGGGTTCGAGCCCGTACCCTCGAACTCGAAGCAGCGTTGGCCGACAGAGAAATGCTGCTCCGGGAGATTCACCATCGCGTCAAGAATAACTTGCAGGTGGTTTCCAGCTTGCTGCACCTGCAGAAAATGGAGTTGACCGACGAAGCGGCTCGTGGCCCGTTCGTCGAGAGTGAGCATCGCGTGCAGTCCATGGCGTTGCTGCATGAGCAACTCTACGGCTCCCGGGATCTCCGCTACATCGATTTGCCCGACTACGTGGACTCGCTTGTCGTTCGCATCGAGGAGACGTTCGCCAGCGAGGGCTGCCAGGTAGCGATTCGGCCGCGGGTTGCCCCTGTCGTACTCGACATCGATCAGGCCATTCCGCTCGGATTGGTGCTGACCGAGCTGCTGACCAACGCCTTCAAGTATGCCTATCCCGGAGGCTCGGGAGAGGTTTGGCTCGAGCTCGATCGGCGAGGCTCGCACGCGCGGGTCGCCGTTCGCGATCAGGGCCCGGGTTTGCCTGCCGACTTCGACCTCGAACAGGCCCCGAGCTTGGGCCTTCGCCTGGTCCGAAGCCTGGTGGTCCAGCTCGGAGGCCGGCTGCACGCCGAGCCCGGTCCCGGCACCCATGTACACTTTGATTTTCCGATAGCCGACATCGCGCCGGCCACCGAGTGAAGCTCCGTTGCATCTTGCGCCCCCAGCGCTACGTTGGTGCCGTGCCCGAGCGCATCCTCGAGGTCGTCGCCGCCGACGCCGGTCAGCGTCTCGATGTGCTGCTCAGGCGCCACCATCCGGCCCTGGGCCGAGCCGCCATTCGCCGTCTGATCGAGGCCGGCCAGGCGCGCCTCTGTGGCCGGACGGCGCGCGCCGGCACCGCCGTGCAGACCGGCGATCGCATCGTGCTGCGCGATTGGCCCGACGACGCCCGAGCCCTCCCCGACCCGGCGCTCGGGCTGTCGGTGGTGCACCAAGACGCGAGCCTGCTGGTGGTCGACAAGCCGGCCGCCATGGACTGCCATCCCCTGCGCCCAGGTGAGGTGGGCACCTTGGCCGGGGCGCTGCTGGCCCACGACCCCGGGCTCGCCCAGGTGGGCGATCGACGCGAAGCGGGTCTTATCCACCGTCTGGACCGCGATACGTCGGGTCTGTTGCTGGTGGCCCGCGACGCCCGCACGTTCGCTGCGCTGCGGGCCGACTTGGCCGCAGGCCGCATCGACAAGCGCTACCTGGCGTTGTGTCCGGGACGACCCCGGCTGCCGGCGTGCCACCGCGCCGAGCTGCGCGCCCGCGGCCCGCGCGTGACCGTGCGCAGCGAGCCCTTTGCCGGCTCGCTGCCGATCACGACCGAGCTGCTCGGACTCGAGCCCCATGGTGACCACAGCCTCGTCAGTGTGAGGGCCCCCTTCGCGCGCCGCCATCAGATCCGCGCTCACCTGGCCTTTCTCGGCCACCCCATCGTCGGCGATCGCGCTTACGGTGGCGACACCGAGCGCTTGCCGAACCGCCATTTCCTGCACGCCTCGGAGCTACGCCTCACCCACCCCGAAAGCGGCCGGCCGCTGCACCTGAGGTCCGCGCTGCCGCCGGAGCTGCAAGTCTGCATCGGCGCGTGCTGATGGCCGTGGGGCCGAGATCCCAACCCCCGATCTTTGCGCCAGTAAGACTTGCGCCGCAAGACTGCGGATTGTGGAGACGCCTAACAGCCCTACACTGGGACTCCACGATGGATGGCGAGCGCAAAGCCGCCGATGGCGAGCGCAAGGCCGCCGGGGGCGGGGCAGGTGAGGCGGGTGTTGAGATGGAACACGGCAGGCAGCACGAGCGCAAACCCGTTTCGATGACCCCCAGTTATCGGGTCGCAACTTCCGTGGAGTACGAAGAGGCGCCTTGCCTCGATCTTTCCGAAGGCGGGATGTTCATCCGCTCCGATCATCCGCCTAAACCCGGCACCCTGCTAAAGGTGCGCTGGGCCGACCCCGAGAGCGGCGCTGGGGCTTCCGAGGCGGCCAGTGTGGGCAAGGTGGCCTGGCGCCGCGAGCCCGGTGAGAGCGAGGCGCCGGCCGGCATGGGCGTCAGCTTTCTGCGCCTCGAGGAGGGTGCCCGCGACTCGATCCAGCGTCTGCTCGGCGATGAAGCCGCCGTCGAGCCGGCCGAAGCCGTAGCCGAGCCCCAGGCTCAGGCTGTCGAGCCGGCCGAAGTAGCAGCCGAGCCCCAGGCGCAGGCTGCCGAGCCGGCCGAAGTAGCAGCCGAGCCCCAGGTTGAGGCCACCACTGCGTCCGAGCCGAGCCCCGTCGCCGCGCGCGCCGAGTCCGAAGCCGCCGCCCGCGAGGCCGCTGCTGCCCCTGTGGCCGCGACCCAGGCGCGCCCGTCGCGGCCCGCGGCCGTCACGCCGCCGCTCGAACCCCAGGCGCCTGCGCGCCAGGGGCCTTCGCCTGCGGCGCTCGCTGCGGTGGCTGCGATCGTGGTCGCGGCCGGCGTATCGATCGCCGTGGTCGGCGGTGACTCCGCGGAAGTCGCCGAGTCCGAGCTGCCACCTGCTGCGGCTTCTCCCGAGCCCAGCGTCCCGGCCCTGCCCGCCGCGCAACCCCCTGTGCCGGCGCCTGCGGAAGTCCAAGCGGCTTCTCCCGCAGTGGTCGCTGCCGTCCCCGAGCCCACCGAGCCGGCCGAGGCCATTGCCGACGAGCAGCCCACGCAGCAGCCCGTCGCCGAGCCGGTGCCGGCCGAGGCCGCCGCCGAGCTCGAGCAGGCCGCCGAAGCCCAAGCCGAGCTCGAAGCTCGGCGCCGCGCCCGCAGCGAGCGGATCCGCAAGGCGCGGCTGCGCAAACGGGCCGAGAAGGCCAGGGCTGCCAAACGGGCGCAGGCCGCCGCCGCAGACGAATCCCAGCCCGCGCCAGATGTCGAGCCAGCCGAAGCCGCTGCCGAAAGGCCCGCCGCCGAGACCGCGCCGGCCCCCGAAGTCGCCGCGCCGGCCCCCGAAGCCGCCGCGCCGGCCCCCGAAGCCGCCGTGCCCTGAGCCCCCGACGAGCGCCGCCATCCGGCCTTGGGAATCGAGGGGCGCCGAGGGCCGCGGCGCGCCCGCCCCGGCTGCTCGCGGGCACAGGTGCCCGAACTTGCGCGCTGACAGGGCGCCCGCCATGCTTAGCGCGTGCTTTGCTTATCCGGCTCCGTCGCCGCACGGAGCTGTGGACAGGGATGGATGCGGCTCCATGCGCGCGCTTGACCGAGGGTGGCGACTACGGCGATCACGCGAATTGGCGTGCGCCCTGGCCTGCGCTCTGCTCGCCTGCGATCTCCTGGGCGGCGGCTCGGGCGGCGCGGGTGGCGCGGGTGGCTCGGGCGGCGGGCCGCCGGTGCCCAGCTGGCAACCGGCTTTCGATGCCAGCGCCACCGGCTGGCTTTTGTCGGTGTGGGGACCGCCCGACGGCGACGAGGTCTACGCCGCTGGCGGGCCGCCCGAGCAGGGCCTCATCATGCGGCGCGAGGGCGCCGACGGGCCCTGGCTCGAGCAGGAGCTGCCGGCCGACACCCCGGGGCTCAACTGGCTGCACGGCCTGGACGCCGACACGCTTTGGGCCGTCGGCAATGGCGGCACCATTCTGCGCTTCGACGGCACGCGCTGGAGTCGCGAAGAAAGCACCGTCGACCGCGATCTCTGGGGTATCTGGGGCCTCAGCGAAGACGACCTCTGGGCCGTAGGCGGCAACGGCCGCGAGGAGGGGCAGGCCACGCTCTTGCATTACGACGGCAGCGCCTGGAGGCAAGAGCCGCTGCCCGAGTTCGAGCGCGCGCGCGTCTGGGCGCTCTTCAAGGTCTGGGGTGTGGCCGCCGACGACGTCTGGATCGTGGGTCAGCGCGGCGCCGTGTTGCACTACGACGGCAGCGCTTGGAGTGAGCGCCTGGTGGGCGCCAGCGATGACCTGATCTCGCTGTGGGGCACTTCTTCCGACCGCATCGCCATGGTCGGCGGCCGCGCCGTGGGCATCGTCGTCACCTGGAATGGCCAGGACTTCGAGCACCACTCGCTTTCGCCGCTGCCCGGTCTCAACGGTGTGTGGATGGACGATGCCGAGGTGATCCACGTGGCGGGCACCGAAAATACGCTGGCGAGCGTGGACTTCGACAGTGGCAAGTACTTCGAAGAAGACGTGCTGGAGCCGACGCGGGTGGACTTCCACGCGGTCTTCGGCGATCGCAGCGGGCAGTTGACGGCGGTGGGTGGCAACCTGCGCATGACCGCCGGGCCCTATCGCGGCATCGCCGTCACCCGTCCCATCGAAGATGCGGGCGGCGACGCCGCCGGAGATGGTTCCTGATGCCGTCGCCAGCGCACTGCCGGTCTCAGTCGTCGGCCTTGATGCTGCTGATCCTGCTGGGCTCGGTCGCCAGCGCCTGTGACCCGCAAGACCAGGGGCCGGACACCATCCCCGACGACATCTTCGCGCCCCTGGGCGAGCCGCGACCGTCGGCCACCGAGGAGCAGATCGCGAGTTTCGAGCGCGGTCGTCAGATCCTGCAGCACCGCTTCACCGCAAGTGAAGGTCTGGGTCCCAACTTCAACAACACCTTCTGCGGCGGCTGTCACGAGAAGCCGGTCTTCGGCGGTGGTGCCGGCCGTTATCGTGATTTTCTGATCGTCGGCCAGGGGCTCTCGGATGGCTCGTTCACGCGTACTGGCATCAACGGTGTGCAGACCCAGTACCAGCTCGAGCCGCCGGCGCGCGTGCCCAGCGATCCCGAGACCAACCTCAGCGCCGTGCGCAATCCCATCCCCTTCTTCGGCATCGGCTTGCTGGCCGAGATCCCCGAAAAGGAGATCCTGCGGCGCGCCGACCCCGACGACAAAGACGGCGACGGCATCAGCGGGCGTCCCAACTACGACCGTGGCTTCGTCGGTCGTTTCGGGCGCAAATCCCAGACCGTCTCGCTCGAGGGCTTCATCCGCGGGCCGCTTTTCAACCACCTGGGCATCACTTCGGAGCCGCTGTCCGAGGAGCTGAAGCGGGCGCTGCCGGTGCCGAGCCCCAGCGCCGTGCGCAACGCGACAAAGCAATCGGCGTCCGAAGATGCCAGCAAGCGCGTGGCCGTGGTGCACCTGGCCCAAGCGGCGGCGCCCGAGGAGCCCACCGAGGACAGCGACGGCGTGGCCGATCCGGAGCTGGACGAGGACTCGCTCTTCGATTTGATCTCGTTTGTGATGCTGCTGGCGGCACCGCAACCGGCCGCGCCCGGCGCTGCCAGCGAGCGCGGTGGCGAGCTTTTTGCGGAGCTGGGTTGCGACGGCTGCCACGTGCCAACCCTGCGCGGGCCGCGCGGGCTGATCCCGGCCTACAGCGACCTGCTCCTGCACGACATGGGCGACGAACTGGCCGACGGCATCCCCATGGGCGACGCCACCGGGCGCGAGTTTCGCACCCAACCGCTGTGGGGGGCGCGCGCGGCCGGCCCCTATCTGCACGACGGGCGCGCCGACACGCTCGAGCAGGCCATCGAGCTGCACGGCGGCGAGGCCGAGGCTTCGCGCGATGCCTTTGTGGCCCTGGACGACAATGACCGGCGCGCGCTGCTGGCCATGATCGAGGCCCTGGGCGGCGATTACGAACCGATCGGCGCCGGCGCGCCCTTGCCGGAAGCGGGAGAGCCGGGGGCGCCGATCGCGGGGCTGAGCGCCGACGAACGCGCCCGTTTCGACCGCGGCCGAAAGCTCTTCGACCGCGACTTCGCGATCGGCGCCGGCCTGGGCCCGCGTTTCAACGGCGACAGCTGCCGCGCCTGCCACTTCGAGCCCGTGATCGGCGGCGCCGGGCCGGCCGGCGTGGACGTGACGCGTCAGGGCCTACACGACCCGGTGAGCGGGGACTTCAGCGCGCCCGAGATGGGCACCATGGCCCACCGTCATCAGCTGGGTCACGAGCGGGCGCCGGTGGATCCCGACGCCAACGTCTCGGAGCTGCGCCAGACGCCGCCGGTCTTCGGGCTCGGGCTGATCGATCGCATCGATGAGGCGGCCATCCGCGCCCTGGCCGACCCCGAGGACGCCGACGGCGATGGCATCGCGGGCCGCGTGCACGAGTTGCCCGACGGGCGGCTGGGGCGGCTGGGCTGGAAAGCCTCGGTGCCCTCGACGGCCGAGTTCGTGCGCGACGCGTCGTCCAATGAGCTGGGGCTGACGCTGCCAGCCCAGGCCGGGCACAGCTTCGGTTTCGGCGCCGACGACGACGGCGCCGACGACCCGGAGCTGAGCGCCGATGAGCTGTCGGACCTGATCTTCTTCGTCGAAAAGCTGGCGCCGCTGGTGCCTGTCTCGAAGGATGCCGCGGCCGAAGCCGAGGGCGCCGAAGTCTTCGAAATGGTGGGTTGCGCCGGCTGCCACGTGCCCAGCCTGCCGGCTGTGGACGGCTCCGAAGTGCCGCTCTACAGCGACCTGCTCCTGCATGACGTGCAGCCCGAGGGCTTCGTGGGCATCGCCGATGGCCAGGCCGGCATGGGCGACTTTCGCACGCCGCCGCTTTGGGGTCTGGGGCGCAGCGCGCCGTATATGCACGACGGGCGCGCCTTCAGCGTCGAGCAATCCATCGAACGCCACGCGGCCGAGGGGGCCGCCTCGCGCGATGCCTATCAGGCGCTCGACGCCGAGGCACGGGCGGCGCTGATCGCGTTTTTGGAGTCGCTCTGACTCGAGCAGCTTCAGCTGGGGCTGTCGGGCAGGAAAACGTCGAAGGTCGAACGGCGGTAGAGGTGGGCCGGGATGCGGTCGGCGATGCGGGCGTGCAAATCCGGCAGCTTCGACCAGTGCAGGCCGCCGCTGTGGTGGTGGGCCGTGTGGTAGCCCAGGTTGCCCGTCAGGCGATTGAACCAGCGATTTAGAATGTTGTAGCTGGCCTGAAACGCGTCGTCGGTGGAAAGACCGGCGTGGTGGTCGTAGGTCACCCAGGCGGTGAACAACAAGCTGCACATCATGGGCAGCACGAAGAGAAAGAGCGCCGGCAGCGGCCGGTGGTAGAGCAGCCCGGCGACCAATCCGGACGTCAAGAGCGCGGAGCCCAGGAAGACCCGCTGCCGCTCGGGGTAGTTCCGGCCGACCTTGTAGGCGCGGAAATAGGCGGTCAGCGCCACGCTCAGCGTGTACTCGAGGGTGCCCATGGTCCGGCCGCTCTTGCGTTGCCAGCGGCTCTCGTCACGGCTTTGGTCCAGGTAGTGCACGTGGTGGCCGAGCACGTGATGCAGCACCCAGCAGTTGCTCACGATGCCCGTGTGCAGGCCGTAGGAGAACTCGAGCAGGCGGTTGAGGGCGGTGCTGCGAAAGGTGAAGTTGTGCTGGTGGTGGTGATTCCAGGCGCTCAAGGTGCCCTTGGGAATCAACAACAGCAGCCAGTAGCCGGCCAACAGATAGACGTTGTCGACCAGGAAGTAGAGGGCGAAATCGAGGGCGGTGAGGCCAAAGGCCACCGAGACGGTGACCCGGTCTTCGGGATGCTTCAACAGTGACATGGCAGGGAGGCGAGGAGGCCCGCGCGGGTGCAGCGCGCGCGGCGGGTGCGGCAAACGGTCGGGACGGGTCCGACCGCCGTGCATCCTAGAGCATCGACCGGTTTGAAACCACCGCAACTTCGCGGCTTTGCCGGGCCCAGGACACCGCCATGGCACCGAAGTCGCAAGGCAGCCACCTCAAGGCAGCGTGGGCCCGCCAAAGTCGCGAAGTTGCGGTGGTTTTTTGTCGCAGGCCAATGCCGCCAGCGACCTCTTTCGCTGCTGCAGGGCGCTGGCCCCGACGCCCTCGACTCAGCCGTCGAGCGCCTGCAGGGCGCTGTCGACCAGCTCGACCTCCCGCACCAGGCTGTGGGCGTAGGCCTCGAGGCTGCGGGCAAAGCCGGCGGCGGCGAGCTGCTCCAGGTCGGCGCTCAGGGAGGAGAGACGGGTGGCGCCGATGCTGCGCCCCGCCCGGTCCAGCTGTCGGGCCGCCCGCGCCACGCTGGCGCCGTCGCGGGCCCGTGATGCCTGTAGCGCCTGCTCGGCGGCCTCGCCGGCCTTGCTGCGAAACTGCTCGATGAGGCGGGTCAACTGCTCCCGATGGTTGCCAGCACCCATGCGCTCGAGGCGCTTGAGGGTGGCGGCATCCAGCGTTGGCGTCGCCGGCCGTTCGTAGCCGCGCGGCGCCCGCACTCCGAAGTGCTCCAGCTCCCAGACCAGCACCTGGGGCCTGAGCGGCTTGGTCAAAAGGCCATCGATGCCGCTGCCGTCGAGGCGTGGCTTGACGTCGGCCAGCGTGTGGGCGGTGACGGCCACCACCGGGATGCGCTCGCGGCCCTCGATGGCTTCCCGTTGCCGCAGCAGCACCGTGGTCTCGAAGCCGTCCATGTGCGGCATCTGCAGATCGATCAGCACCGCGGCGTAGCGGTGTTCTTCGGTGAGTTCGTCGAGCGCCTCCTGTCCCCCGGCGACGGCCACGGCCTCGAAGCCGAGCCGACCTACCTGTAAGATAAGCAGCTGTCGGTTGGAAGGCTCGTCGTCGACGATCAGCAGCTGCGGCGCAGATGGCTCCATCGTCCGCCCATGGTAGCGCGTCCGTGGGTTGGCTGCGACGCATGGGCTGTGGTGGTCGCGTGTACGCAAGCGTCGCTTTGTTCCTTGTCGACAAAAACCCTGCGCTACAATTGGATGACGCGCCCATGGTCGAGACCATCGACATCAAACTCAAGAGTTGGGATGAGGTGCGCGCCTTCTTTGAGCGCGACCTGCAGGCCACGTCGATGAGTCTGCCCATGGCCCAGCCGCCGCCGGTCGGCACGCCCATGTGGCTGCGGGTGGTGGCGCCGGATGGGGCGTCGGTGCCGTTGCCGGTGACCGTCACCGCCCACCGCGCCGAACCGCGTCCCTTTGCCCAATTGCGCGTCGTGCCCCTCGACGACGCCTGCGAAAAGCGCCTGGCGCGCTTTCTCCTGCACGTGGCCGGTCAAGTGCCGACGCCCGAGCCCGAGCCCGAGCCGCCCAGGTATGAGCCGCTGCCGCCGCCACCGAGCGCGCTCAAGGCCGCGCCCGAGGAGGTCGCCCGGGTGGAGGCCGAGCTGGGCGAACGGCTCGCGCGCTACCGCGGTCGCGATGGCTACTCGATTCTGGGTCTGCGCTCCGAGGACGGAGAAGCCGAGGTCGAGGCGGCCTATGCCAGGTTGGTCAAGGCCTTTCATCCGCATCACTTCGCGCGCTACGGCTCGCCGCGCATTCGCCAGCTGGCGACCGAGATCTTCGTTCAGATCCGGCGCGCCCATCGCGAGAGCAAGGCCATCGTCGATGCCCGCGCGCTCAAGCAGGGTGAGCCCGAAGGCGGCCCCAGGGTGCAGCGCCATGCGGGCCGCAACATCGAGCAACGTGCGATCTCCGAGGCGCTGCAGTTTCTGGGGCTGCACCAATACGACGCGGCGGCCGAGGTGCTCGACCGCGCACTGGCCAGCGCCCCCAAGAGCAAGGCCCTGCGCGTGCAGCGGCATCTGGTCGACGCCCGCCGTGCGCGCCAGCGGGAAGATCACGCCCTGGCCACGCGCGCCTACGGGGCGATCCGACAGCTCGATCCGTCGCATCAGGAAGCGATCGCCGAGCTCGAACGGCTCGAAGCTCTTGGCGATCGGCAAGCCGAATCCGGCGGCGCCGTGGGCAAGCTGCGGCGCTGGATGAAAGGGGTGATGGACTGATGGGTCGCATGGTCGGCATCGATTTGGGCACCACCAACTGCTGCGTGGCGTGGACCGAAAACGGCAAGGTCACGATTCTTCCCATGCCCGACGGGGGCTACACGATGCCGTCGGTGGTGGCGTTTCAGCAGGACGGCCCGACGCTCATCGGGGAGGCCGCCAAGCGCCAGGCGGTGGTGGAGCCGGCGCGCACGGTTTACGGCGCCAAGCGTCTGATCGGTCGCAAGTTCAAGGACCAAAAGATCCAGCGCTGGGCCAAGGGCGTGGGCTACGAGATCACCGAGGGTAAGCAAGGCGACGCCTGGATTCGCGTGGCCGGCGAGACCTACAGCCCCGAGGCCATCTCCGCCATGCTCCTGGGCGAGCTCAAGACGCGGGCCGAGCGCTATCTGGGGGAGACGGTCGAGTCGGCGATCGTGACCGTGCCGGCCTATTTCAACGAGCGCCAGCGGCAGGCCACCAAGGACGCTGGTGTCATCGCCGGGCTTCACGTCGAGCACATCTTGAACGAACCGACCGCCGCAGCTCTCGGTTATGGTGTCGCCAAGGGTCAAAACGAGAGGTTGGCGGTCTTCGATCTGGGCGGCGGCACCTTCGACATCACGATCCTCGAGCAGCGCGGCGACCTCTTCGAGGTGCGTGCGACTCACGGTGATACGTTCCTGGGCGGCGAGGACTTCGATCAGCAGATGGTCGACTACCTGGTCGAAGCCTTCAAAAAGCGAACCCACTTCGACCTGCGGCTGGAGCCCGTGGCCATGCAGCGGCTACGGGACGCGGCCGAGGCCACCAAGCACGCCCTGAGCGCGACCGATTCGGTGCCCATCAATCTGCCGTTTTTGATCGAGTCGGCCGGCAGTCCCATGCACCTGAACGTCGAAGCCTTCGGGCGCAAGGATCTGGACACGCTCAACCTGCAGGTGCTCAAGCGCCTCGAGAAACCCTGCTTCGCCGCGCTCGAGTCGGCCGGGCTTTTGCCGTCGGAGATCGACCGGGTGCTCCTGGCCGGCGGCATGACGCGCATGCGGGCGGTGCAACAGAAGGTCGAGGAAATCTTCCACAAGCGTGCCCAGCACCACATGGACCCCGACCATATCGTGGCCATCGGCGCGGCCGTGCAGTGCGGCATCCTGCAGGGTGATCTGGGGGCGGTGACGCTTTTGGACGTCACGCCCCATTCCCTGGGGCTGCGCGTGGCCGACGGGCGTCACCGCGATCGCATGCGCGTGTTGATCCCGAAGAACACCACCATACCTATCAGTGAAGAGCGCAGCTTCACCACCACCGCAGACCTGCAGCGCTCGGTGCGCATCGAGGTCTACCAGGGCGAGAGCGACGACGTGACCGAAAATGTCTGCCTGGGGCAGTTCTTCCTCGGTAACCTGCCCGAGTTGCAGGCCGGCGACATGGAAATACGGGTGACTTTTCTGATCGACGCCGACGGCCTGTTGCAGGTCGCCGCCCAGGAAGTCAGCACGGGCCAGGAAGCCTCCATCGCGATCAAGAGCTTCAGCGGTTTGAGCCCCGAGGAAGTCGACCAGCTGCGCATCGCCGCCGGCACCGCGCCGGCAGAAGCCTGAGGGGCCTGGCTACGCCCCGCGGTTGATGATGTCCTCGACCAGCGCCGCGGGCAGGCGGCCGGTCTTCTGGAACTCGCGCATGTGCAGGATCGAGACGGCACCGAGTTCGGCGACGCTCTTGCCGTCAATGCGCTCGGAATAGTCCTTGGGCCGGTAGGCCGCGAGCGTATCGGTGGCGGCCTGGCCTGCGGCGTCGATGCGCTCGAGCAGGTCGAAGAGCGCGTCCAGGGAGTTCATCTTCATGTAGGGGCAGGTGGCGCAGCCGCCGGCCGTGGTGCAGCCCTCGCCGCCGGCCACGCCCGGCACGATGGGTAGGCTCGCGTCGTCGGTGCGCGCGATGGCCTCGCTGGCGACGGGGAATACGATCTCGGCTTCCAGGCCGCTGCCACCGTGCTCGCGCAGGATCTGCTGCACCGCGCGCGCCACCGACGTCACCATGCCCGACTCGGTGCCCAGGATGAAGCGCGGGCGCTCACCGTCTTTCTGATTAATTTTAGCTGCGATGGTGTCGGTGATGAAGCGCAGGATATTCGAGGTCGAGCCCACCACGCCGCGGCCCTGTCGCTGGGCTTCGAAGCCCAGGCCGAACATCTCGCCGGGCACTTCCAGGTGCGCCGTGATGAACGCGTCGGCGTAGTCGCGGCGCACCCGTTCGACCACGCGATCGCCGAACATGTGGTGCACGATGCACACGCCCTGCTGGAAGTGGTGAAAGCGCGGCAGGGCCTGCGCCAGCGAGGCCGGCGTGTGCTCGGGGTGCAGCCGGGTGATGGAGTCGGCGTCGAGCGCCGACAGCGCGCGCAACATGGCCGTGAGGTTTTGGCCCATGTAGGTGTCGGGGCCGAAGAAGATCTGCAGCTCGGGCACCTGCGCGAAAGCCTGCAGCACCATCGGTACCACGTTTGAAGAAGTGCACGTCAGGGTGGGCACCAGGGCCTGGGCGCGGGCTTTGATCTGCAGGCTGGTGTTGACGTAGATCACGTGCAGCGCGCGCGGGCTTCGGCTGGCGCGCTTCAGATAGGCTGCGTAGGCGGGGGCTTCGGCCGACTCGGCCAGCGAGCAGCCGATGGGTTTGGAGGCGACGCGGTAGACGGCCACATCGCGATGGCCGGCGGCATCCAGGGTGGCGCGCACGTTCTCGCTCATGAAGTCCACGCCGAGCACCACGATGGTGCGGGCGCCGGCCTCGGCCATGGCAACGGCGCGGTCGGCCATCATCAGCGAGTCGGCGATGTGGATGTGGGGGCTTTTGGCAGACGACAGCACGCCCTGCAGCTCGGCGTCCATGTAGAAGTGGGCGACGACACCGATGGCGTGGGTTTCGAGCAGGGCGTCGAGACGGGCGACGGCCGCGGTGTCGGGCTGCAGGTACATGGCCTGGGCCTCGGCGAAAGCGCCCTGGGCGGCGAATCCGTCTTCGGCGATCACCAGCGATGGAAAAGGCGGGGCCAGGGGGGGAGTCACGGCGGGGTTGGCGGTGCCGCTTGGCTGAGGGTCTCGGGTCTCGGTGTCTTGCACTGCCGGCTTGATAGCACCTGGCGGGGGTCATCGCGACTTGCCGGAGCGGGTCGGATGGCGGTGGCTGTGGCGGGTGCGCGGGTCGAGGCGGTCGCGCAGCCAGTCGCCGGCCAGGTTAAAGCCCAGCACCGTGGTGGCGATGGCGGCGCCGGCGGTCAGGGCCACGTGGGGGAAGCGCAGCAGCACGGCGCTGCCCTGATCGAGCAGGGCGCCCCAGGAAGCGTCGGCACCGGGGCCGATACCGAGAAAGGAGAGCGTGGACTCGGCCAGGATGGCGGCTCCCAGGGCGGCGGTGGCCTGGACCACCAGCGGGCCCAGCAGGTTGGGCGCCACGTGGCGCAGCAGGATCTGGGCCTCGCCGGCACCCAGCAGGCGGGCGGCGCCCACGAACTCGCTCTCGCGCAACAGCAGGGTCTGGGCGCGGGCGATGCGGGCGAAGATCACCCAGCCGTTGGCGCTCAGGGCCAGCACCACATGCAAAAGCCCGGGCTCGGCGACCAGGGCCAGGATCGCGATGTTGAGCACGATGGCGGGGAAGGCCTGGACCAGGTCGGCGGTGCCCGTGATCAAGTGGTCGGTGCGGCCGCCGCGGTAGCCGGCCAGGGCCCCGAGGGCGCTGCCCACGGTCAGCGAGATGCCCACCGAGCACAGGGCGATCAGCGCCGACAGGCGCGCGCCGTGCAGCAGCACGCTCAGCACATCGACGCCGTTGTCGGCGGTGCCCAGGGGGTGGGCGGCGCTGGGGGTCTGAAATTGGGCGAGCAGATCGATGGTACGGGGCGAGTAGGGGGCGAGCCAGGGGCCGACGAGGGCGGCCACGCCGAAGATGGCCACCAGGGTGGCGCCCAGGGGCAGTCGACCGAGCCGGGCCAGCGCGCTCATCGCAGTCTCACCCGGGGATCGGCTGCGGCGTAGAGCAGATCGAGCAGCAGATTGACCGCCACGTAGATCACCGCGATCACCAGCACGCAGCCCTGCACCACCGGGATATCACGGGCGAAAAAGGCGTCGAGGAAGAGCGTACCCAGGCCCGGGCGTTCGAAGATCTTCTCGGTGATCACCGTGCCCGACAAAAGCGCGCCCAGCTGGGCGGCGCCCACCGTCATGACGGGCAACAGGGCATTGCGCAGGGCGTGGTCGAAGAGCAGGGCGGGGGCGCCGACGCCGCGGGCGCGGGCGGCCAGGATGTAGGGCTGGCCCAGGACCTCGATCAGGGCCGCGCGGGTCTGGCGGGTCAAGATCGCCATCAGGGCGGTGCCCACGGTGAAGGCCGGCAGCACCAGGGCTGAGGCTCGGGTGGGGTCATCGCCGGGCAGGGGCAAAAGCTGCAGGCGCACGCCGAAAAACAGCACCAGCAGCGGCCCCAGCCAGATGTTGGGAATCGCCAGGCCGAGCATCGCCAGGCCGCTGGCGGAGCGATCCCAGGCGCGGCCGCGGTGGTAGGCGGCCAGCGCGCCCAGGGGGATGGCCAGGGCGAAAGCGACCAGCAGCGACGCCAGGGCCAGCACGGCGGTATGGGGCAGCACCTCGGCCATCAGGCTCGAGACCGTGCGCTCGCTTGCGCGGTAGGAATGCCCCAGGCTCCCGTCGAGCAGGGAGCCGCCAAAGCGCAGGTACTGGGTGGCCAGGGGCTCGTCCAGGTGCAGGCTCTTGCGCAGCGCCACGCGATCCTCGGGCGCTGCCTGATCGCCCAGGATGGCATCGATGGGATCGCCGGGGATCAAATGCACCAGCAGGAACACCAGCGTGCAGACCCCGAACACGGTCGCCACCGCCCGCAAAAACCTCAGCGCCAGATAGCGAGCCATCCCGTCGGCCATCGCCGGCAGTCTACGGCAGCCGCCGCGGGCCCCGTCAAATCGCGGGGCGGGCCGCCACCGACGGTCCGAGGCGCCATCGGAAAACGTCCCATCGGAAAACGTCCTGGCAGCTTTTCTGAGGCTTCACGGCGGCGTTGGAGTGTCAAGACCGGGGCAATGACGTGCTCGTCGTCCGTCCGGGCTACCGGCCGGTTCTGGTGGCCGAAATCCTCGGGGCTTGAGCGGGGCCGCGGCAGGGGTATAGGAGCCATGGGATGATGAAATTCAGGATTCTGCTGTTGCTCGCCCCGCTGTCGCTGGGCTGTTCCGACCCTGCGGCAGACAAGCCGGCTGCGAGCGTGGACAACGAGGCGCCGCCGCCCGAGCAGGCGCCGGCGCCTGCGGTCACCGAGCAAGCCGGTGCCCCGCTGTCCTTCACGGGCGCCGGTTCCAGCATTCACATGGTCGGCTCCAAGATCACGGGTACCCACGAGGTCGAGATCAAGGACTTCAAGGGAGAGATCGCCCTGGCCAAGGACGCGCCGCTCGAGTCCGGACGCGTCAACGTGGTGATGCAGATGGGCTCGATCGAGGCCGACCACCCGAAGCTGACCAAGCATCTATTGGCCGACGACTTTTTCGCCGCTGCCGCCCACCCCACCTGTCGCTTCGAGTCCACCGCCATCGCCAAGGGCGGTGCCGACGGCGCCAGCCACTCGGTGACCGGCCAGCTGACCCTGCGCGGCGTCCGCAAGAGCATCCAGTTCCCCGCCACTATCGAGCGGGAGGGGGCCGCTGTGAAGGTAAAGGCCGAGTTCTCGATCAACCGCAAGGACTTCGGCATCGTCTACCCCGGCAAGCCCGACGACCTGATCCGGGACGACGTGCTGATCAAACTCGAGCTGCGCGCGCAGTAGGACGGCACGCACACGTCGCTCGTCCCAGCTGGCGGAAAACGTCCTGGCAGCTTTTCGGGCGGCTTTCGGACCACCGAAAGCGGCGGAAAACGTCCTGGCAGCCTTCGGGCAGGCGGTCGCTGGCGCCGGGTCGGTGGCGTCCGCCTCGGCGTTGTCCTCGGCCTCAGCGTTGGCGCCGGCGTCATCCTCGGTAGCCGCCTCGCTGTCGTCGTCGGCGGCAAACGTGCTGGCAGCTTTTCGGGACGGCCCAACGGGAAGCTTCCAGGACGTTTTCGGCGGGATTTTCCACGCGCGAAAACGTCCTGGAAGCTGTCGGTGGGACGTTTTCGGCGGGATTTTCCACGCGCGAAAACGTCCTGGAAGCTGTCGGTGGGGCTCGCGAGCTAGGGCTTGCCCCTGGGGCCTCCGCGCCCGTCGCTGCTGTCAGCCTTGCCGGCCGCTGGCGCCGGGTCGGTGGCGTCCGCCTCGGCGTCGTCCTCGGTCTCAACGTCAGCGTTGGCGCCGGCGTCCTCTTCGGTAGCCGCCTCGCCGTCGTCAGCTCCTTCGTCGTCAGCCTCGGCTTCGGCCTCGGCGTCGTCCTCCGTGTTCGCGCCGTCGCCGTCACCTTCGCGCTCAACCTTGGCCAGGAAGATCACCGGCTTCATTTTGTAGTCGCCGGCCCCGGTCTGGAACACGGACTTGGCGGCATCGAAGTCGACGGTCAGGGTGGTGACGATGCCGCTGTCGAGCGTGAAGCCGCCGTTGATCTTGAGGCCGCTGGCCGCCCCCGAGGGGACCGAGAGCGCGTGGCTTTCACCGGCGACTACTACCGAGGCTTCGGTGAGCAGAAAGCGAATTTGACCGTATTGACCCACGGGCAGTGCGGCCATGCCCAGCGACTCGAAGACGCCGTTCTGTAGCTCGAGCAGGTCCAGGGTGGTGCACTCCTGGCTGAGCGCGATCCAGGTGGAGCCGTCCTCGGCTTCGCCCTCGCCCTCGGCTTCGCCCTCGCCCTCGGCTTCGCCCTCGCCCTCGGTCGCGCCGTCTTCGGCACCCGCGGTCGGCTCGGGCTCAGCTGTTGCCTCGGCGTCATCACTCTGCCCCGCCGGTTCGGTGCCCAACGCGCCCTCTTCGGTGCCGTCGCCCCCGGTTGCCGGTTCCCCCTCGGCCTCGCCGACGTCCTCGATGTGCTGCACGTCGAGGGCCTCGACCTGCACGCCGCAGAAGGTCACCCACACCGATTCGGCATCCACCGGCGCGTCGATCAGGCGCAGCTCGAGGCCGCCCAGTCGTTGGCCCGCCGCCGCCGCGCTGGCGAGCAGTCCATCGAGTTCGCTCCTGGAGGCCGCAACACCGCCACCTCCCGCCACCGCCTCCGGCGACAGCGCTTCACCGGCACCCAGCGGGTCGCTGGCTTCGATGCCCGCCATGCCGTCGGAGTTCGCTTCCACCCCAGCCGCCGTCGGAGCGCCACTGCCGGCGGCACCGGTGGCCACCTCCGTAGACCGCCCAGGCTCGGCGCCGCTTCCATTGCTTCCGCTGCTGTCAGCCGCCGGCTGTGAACAGGCGATCGCGAGCGCAAGGATCCAAAAACCGTAGTTGATTCGCATTCAGCTCTTCCTCTCTTGCAAGGCGGAGCTGATTCGTCAGGTTCGGCAACCCTTCAAGCCGTGGGATCGAGATCCGTTAGGCCAATGGCTTTGCGCCCGCATCTTTCGAATGCGGTTGCCCTTTCGCACCAACGCCGCGCTGCGGTGTGTTCCCGGATGACGTGAGTATCCAGGCCGTTGCGTCCACGATTCGGACGACGCCCCGCGCGACTTTAGAACTTTTCATCAAAAAATCGCGCCGCCCGACCATCGCGCGATCAACAGGGCCTGTGGCGTTCGCAATCACTTGCCAAGCCATCGGGATGGGTCACACTCGAAGAAGGTAGCGCGCGACGCCTGGTATCTCTCCCCGGTCGCTCCCCAATCGCTCAAGGAGGCAGGCGACGGCGCCGACGTAGGTCTAGCGAGCAATCGATACCAGTTCCTCGCATATCCACCCGAAGTCTGTGGAATCCAGCCCAATAGCCCGCGTGCGCGATTTGCGAGCAAGGGTATTTCCACGGGCTCTGTCGTTCGCCCTCTGCTTCGCCCTTCTATCCATTTTGGGCTGCGTCAGTTCTCCGCGAACCGGTAGCGAGATCGAGCACCGCGATAGTCCCGTGCTCTTCGAGGGCTACGCGCTCGAGGCCGAGCGGCCGATCCGTTTGCAGGCTTACGACTACGCCGCCCGCCGCTACCGCGATTTCGCGACCCTCAAAGCCGATGCTTTCGTGCCAGCCGAGGGTGCGGCCACCTTCGAGCGCTTCCGCTTCAGCACCGAGCGCCGCCTGCCGGCCGCCTCCAACTACTGGACCACCGGCGCCGGCGGTCAAGGTCTGCGCGCCCGCGTGCGCGCGCTGCAGGGCAAGACCGTGCTCAGCAGCTTCGGAGCCGGCGCCGAGCAGTGCTTTTCCTCGCTGCGCGCCGCTGCCGGCGCCGCCGACGAGCAGCAGCTCTTGCGCCAGCTCAGCCGTGCCCGCGCCGTCGGGCTGCTCACGCGCTGCCAGGCCCGGCGCTCGCCCCAGATCAACCTGCGCGTGCAGGCCTGCGGCGGCCCCGGGCAAAGCTGCTGCGATTATCACGGCGGCAGCGAGCGCGCCCGCTGCCAGGCCGAGCTTTCCTGCCTCGCCGGTCGCTGCCAAACCCCGCGTTATCCGGTGCCGCTGCTGGCCGCCCACCGCATCGATGTGCCGCTGCCGGCCGGCGCCGAGCTGCGCGAGGCCTGGCTCGACCTCGACGACCGCAGCGTCGGCGGCGACACCCGCATCGCGGTGGTCGCCGCGGGCCGCCCGCTCGCGGGCGTGCGGCTTTCGCGCCCCCAGGCCGATCATCTGCGCGTCGAATTCGATCTGCCCCTGTGGCAGCCGGGCAATAACCGCGTGCGCCTGGCCGGCTTCTATGCGCAGGGGCAGGCGCGCCACCCGGTGGCCACCGCCTACCGCAACTATCGCTACGATCCGCCACCAGGTCTGGGGCATCGCGGACCGGGACGCTTCGCCCTGCCCACGCGACACTTCCCCATGTGGATGCGCTCCTGCCGTGGCCTTTCCTGCAAGGATGCCGACGGCGACGGTCTAAACGATCTGTGGGAGAATGTGGCCCTGCATCAACTGCGGCCCATCCTGATGATGGATCGCGACGATGGCTTCTTCCGTTCCAAGCCCCCCGACGCCGTACGCGTCATCAGCAGCGTCACGCCCATGAGCCGCGGCGACGAGCGCTACATTCTCTTCGCCCACGCCGTCGCATTCACCCGCGACTATGGCGTGATGGGTCTGCCGTCCGCCTTCGGTTTCGATCACCCCGGCGACACCGAAGCGGTGGGCCTGGCGTTCAACGTGGGCGACAACGACGAGCTGCGCTGGGCGGCGACCATCGCCAAGGGTCATCACTGCCTGACCTGCAGCCCAACCTATAGTTTTCACACCCAGAGTTTCGACCCCGAAGGTCCACCGCGCGTTTTCGTCGAGCGCGACAAGCACGGGCTGTGGCACAGCCGGCGGCGCTGTGACCAACGGGCTGCGTTCGAGTGCGACGGCGATCGCGTGCTGCGGCCACCGGCGGTCAACGCCGGAGAGTGGAGCGAAAACGGCGTCAGCACGCTGGTCGACGCCATCGATCGCCGCCTCGAAGATGGCCCCCATGCGGCCCTGTCGGACGTCTTCGAAGGCGAGGCGATCTGGAGTTCGGGCCGCGCGGCGGTGACCGGTCGCTTTTGCGGCGGACGCCGCCGCGGTTGTTCCAAGAGCCGCAGCGCCAATCTTCCGGGGGACGTGTTGCGCCAACTCCTACGGCGCTTTCAGACCCGGGCCTGGTCCGACGCGCGCACGCCATAGCACCCCAAGCGCGATCTGCAGCCGCCGCGGCTCCAATGACCACGGGCAGGCCCGGGCGGGTTGAGGAAAATTCAGACCCGGGCTATGCAGAAGCCGCGCGCAGGGACACGGGCGCGCTGCGTGTGTGTTGGTTGGCTTAGCGCCCGCCGGGCGGCTAGGAGGTGGTTGTGAAGAACTTGATACAGCGATCGTTCTTGGTGATGGTTTGGGGCGTTCTGCTCACGGCGCTGGGCTGTGGTGATGACAGCGGTGGCAACAGCGGCGACGGCGGGCCCGAGGACAACGAAAAGTTGGATGCGGCGGCAGACACGGGGGCGGGCTCGACCAACACGCCGACCACCAACACGCCGACCACGCCGACCACGCCCACGGTGCCTGCCTTCATGTGCGGCGATGTGGCATGCCCCGGCATGGCCGACCTCACGCTCTTCGGTCTCGGCTCCTTTGCTCCCTGTTGTACGGAAGACGACAATGCCTGTGGCTACTGGGTACCGGTGCCCGCCGACGCCGGTGGTGGCAGCATCTGCACCCCGCGCCCGGCGAGCGACGAGCTCTGCCCCGACCAGGACGTGCTCGGCATGTTGCAGCCCGGCTGCTGCATCGAAGAGGCCGGCTATTGCGGCGTCAACGGCGCCCAGGTGGGCCTGGGCTGCATCGATCCCGCCGACTACGTCATCTTCGGCGCCTTCCTCGGCCTCGGCGGCAGCGACACGCCCTGCGGCCTCCAGAGCGACGCCGGCAGCGACAACGACGCCGGTCAGTGAGCCGGGGCGCCGTTTGGTCGGCGCGTGCGTTTGGCGCCTGTTCGCGGGCGCTTGATTCGCTCTACCATGGCGGCCCGCCATGGCGCTCAGCCTTCGACTCGCCCGTGCATTGCTCTTGGTGTGGCTGATTTTTTTCAGCTACGCGCTGCAATTCACCACCGAACGCCTTTTTTCCCGTCGCCGCCCGGGCGAGGACGGGACCGTGCGCACGCGTCTGCCCGGCTGGCTTCGGCGCCGGCGCCAGCGCGTCCACGAACGCAACGCCGACCGCCTGCTCGGCGGCATCCTGAAGCTGCACGGGGTCTACGTGAAGCTCGGCCAGGTGCTGTCGATCCTGGTCGGCATCCTGCCGCGCGTCTATCGCCAGCGTCTGAGCGCGCTGCAGGATCAGGTGCCGCCCAGGCCCTTCGCCGAGCTCGAGCGGAGCTTTCGAAGGAGCCTGGGCAAGGCGCCCGGCGAGTGCTTCGAGCGCATCGAGGAAGCGCCCATCGCCGCCGCCTCCCTGGGCCAGGTCCACCGCGCACGCCTGCAGGACGGCCGCGAGGTCGCCGTCAAGCTGCTCTATCCGGGCATTCGCGAGCTGATCGCCGTCGACATGCGGGTGCTGCGCACGGCGATGTGGCTCTTCAGCCGCTTCCTCCCCATCAAGGACCTGCAGATCGTACACGACGCGCTGGTCGACCTGCTGGCGCGCGAGACCGACTACCTGCACGAGGCCGACTGCATGGAGCGCATGGCCGAAAACTTCCGCGCCCATCCGGACCTGCTGTTCCCGAGCCCGCTGCGCGAGCTGAGCAGCGGCGAGGTGCTGACCATGAGCTTCATGGAGGGCATCAAGATCAGCGACCTCGAGCAGCTGCGCGCTGCCGGCATCGATCCCGACGCGGTCGGCCGGCGTTTGCTGCAGAGCTTCTTCGAGCAGCTCTTTTTGCACCGCTACTTTCACGCCGACCCCCACCCGGGCAACTTCCTGGTGCAGCCGGGACCGAGCCCCACCGAGCCGCGCCTGGTGGTGCTCGACTTCGGCGCCATCAGCGAGGCGCCCCAGGGTCTCATCGACGGTCTCACCGACGCCCTGGTCGCGTTTTTCGAGCGCGACGGGAGCAAGCTGCTCGAGGCCTTCGAGCGCATGGGCTTCGTGACCGAGGAGGCCGACCGCGCGCTGGTGGAGCAGACAGTGCTGATGTACTTCGAGCGCCTTTTATCCCTGAGCAGCCGCTCGCCCCAGGCGCTGATGAGCGCCAAGCCGGGGCAGCTCAGGCGCCTGCTCGATCCGGAGATGGAGCTGCGGCAGCTGCGGGAGCTGGCCCGCTCGTTTACCTCGCCGCCCGGCTGGTTCTACATCGAGCGGGCCCTGGTGATGCTCTTTGGCCTGTGCGGTGAGGTGGCGCCCGAACTCGACATGCTCAAGGTGGGCTTCCCCTACGTGATGCCGCTCTTGCAGGCGCGCACGCGCTCGGCTTGACTTCAAGTCATAGCGAACGATTTCAAGATGCGGTCGCTGTGCTGGCCTTGCGCTCCAACCAGTCGATCACCCTGGCGCAGTGATTTTCGCCGTCCAGGCGCGTCATCTGCTGGATGCCGGTGGGGCTTGTGACATTGACCTCGGTCAGCTTGCCGCCGATCACGTCCAGCCCCACGAAGTAGAGGCCATCGGCGACCAACGACGGGGCCAGGGTCTCGATGATACGGCGGTCGGCTTCGTCTATTTCGGCTTTGACCACCGAGCCGCCCACGTGGATATTGCTGCGCACATCGCCCCGTTGGGGCACGCGCAGGATGGCGCCCAGCGGCTCGCCTGCAAGCAGCAGCACGCGCTTGTCGCCCTCGCGCACCGCGGGCAGAAACTCCTGCACCATCGCCACCCGGCTTTCGCCCCGGGTCTGCATCTCGATGATGGCGTTGAGGTTCAAGTCGTCTGTGGCCAGCGCCATCACGCCTTCGCCGCCAGCGCCGTCGAGGGGCTTGATCACGGCGCGGCCGCCCACCTCCTCGACGAAGCTCTTGATGCGCTCTTTTTCGCTGCTGACCAGCGTGCGCGGCATCAGCTCGGGAAAGTTACAGGCGTAGAGCTTTTCGTTGGCGCGCCTGAGGCCCTGGGGATCGTTGACCACCAGCGTCCTGCCGCGCACCCGCTCGAGCATCAAGGTGCACCACAGGTACTGGCGATCGAAGGGCGGGTCGGTGCGCACCAGGATCGCGTCGACCTCGGACAGGGCGACCTGCTCGGGCGCGTCGAGCACGATGGCGGCGCCGGCGACCTTCTGCATCGTCGCCCGGCGCACGGTGGCCCGAAGCTCGCCGTCGACGACGTAGAGATCGCGCGCCAGGCAATGGTCGACGCGGTGGCCGCGGTGGGCCGCCTCGTGCATCAGGGCAAAGCTCGTGTCTTCGTCGACGATTACCGTCGACGGCGGGTCCATGATGACAACGATGCGCATGGTGGTGGTCACAGTCCCTTGTCGGCGATCCAACGGTTGGTGAAGTCGGCGGCCGTCTGGTAGCTCTGGCGCGCCTGCTTGTCGATAAATCCCTCGGCCATCTTGCCGACGCCGAAGATCTTGACCGTGGTATCCATCTCCACCACGCGCTCGATCTGCTTGTCGCCGCGGGGCTCGGCCCAGATCGCGACGCGGCTTTTGATCTTGTCGGCTGCCACGTTGGGGATCACCTCGACCTCGAAGCGGCGGCGCGAGGGATCGAAGCGCCCGACCTCGGTGTAGCCGGCGCTCTCGCCCAAGACCTTCTTCAGCGGGCCCGGGATCTCGGCCGGCGGCACGCACTCGACCCGGCGCCGTACCGAGCCGTCGTCGCTCCTTTCGAGCTCGACGATTTCGTAGCGCGTGAAGTGCAGGTGGTCGCGGAAGAGCGACTCATTGAACACGCGATCGAAGAAGATGCGGTTCCAGAAGGTGTCGATATCGGTGTTGAAGGTATGCCGGATTGTGGAGCGCATGGACGCGTCCTATCACCCTGCACCCACGATGCAAACATCGCGCGCGTTCAGGCAGCCACCGAAAAACCCGTCAATCGACCGCGACCAGCACCACGGTGACGTTGTCGTCGCCGCCGGCGTCGTTGCTCTCTTTGACCAGCGTCGCGACGGCTTGCTCCAGGTCGCCGTTGCACTCGGTGACGACCTCGGCGATGCGCTCGTCGCTGACCTGGCCGCTGAGGCCGTCGGAGCAGAGCACGAAGCGATCGCCCTCGCGGATGTCTTCGGTGACCAGATCGACGACCACCGAGTCCTGCATGCCCAGCGCGCGTGTGATCACGTTCTTCGGCAGCACGTCCATGGCTTCCTTGGGCATGTCCGGCATCATCATCAGATAGTCGTTGATCAGGGAGTGATCACGCGTGAGCTGCTGCATCATGCCGTCGCGCAGGCGGTAGGCGCGGCTGTCGCCCACGTGGGCCACGTAGGCTACCTGGCGCTCGGGGGAGACCAGTAGCCCCACCACCGTCGTGCCCATGCCGTGGGTGGCATGGTCGGCGATGGAGCGCTCGAAGATGCGCCGGTTGGCCATCTTGATCGCAGCTGACAGGCGGTTTTCCGCCAGCGTCAGGTTGGGATCGATGGGAAAGGGCCAGGTCGCATCTTCGCGCTCGGTGGCTTCGAAGAATTCGCGCATGCTCTCGGCTGCGAGCATGGAGGCGACTTCACCGCTTTGATGGCCACCCATGCCGTCGGCCACCAGATAGAGGTGGTGACCCTCCAGGCAGCTGTAGGTGTCCTCGTTGTGCTCGCGTTGCAGACCGACATCGGTCAACCCCGCGGCGCTGATTTGAATTTCCTTGGGACGCAAGGTTTCGCTGCTGTTGCTTGTCGGCGGGGGCGTAACCATCTGTTCGCCAGAGGAGGGCGCTGCTGGGAATCGTGAAGGCAACGTGTGATAGGAAGTATACCCCGTTGCGACGCCACTTTGCTATTTTCACATTTGCTGTAATCACCGGGCTGCTGAACGCATGCTTCGAGGCCGACCCGCGCAGCGTCCGCGGGGCGCTCGATCAGGCCGCCCGGGCGGTGGAGCAAGGCGACGCCCGCGAGCTCTTCAAGGTCATCGACGCCCGCTCCCGCCACGCCCTGATCTCGATCGTGGCCGACCGCAAGCGGGCGGTGCGCACCATCGCGGCCGATTACCCACCCGAGGCCCGCGCCGCCGCCCTCGGACGCCTGGGCGACGCCGCCGAGGCCAAGGATGCCGCCGATCTCTTCGCGCGCCGCTGCCGCGAGGCCTGCCTGGGAGCCCTGGCCCAGACCCTGGCGGCACCGGTTTCCGAGCGCCGACTCGCCGCGCGTGTGCTCGAGGTCGAGACCGCCCGCGGCGGCCGCCTGCAGCTGCGCAAGGGTGACAGCTGGTGGGGTCTTGTATGGCGCGAGCGGGAGCTGTCGGATGAGCGCGATCTGGCCAGCCGTGAGCTGCGCCAGATCAAAGAAAATGCGGCCATCCACCGCCGCCGCCGGCAGCTCGAGGCCAGCCTGCGGCCGTCGGGGGGCGGGTCCTGGCCCGGGGCGGACGCGCCGGCGGGGCCGTGATCGGGGGGCGCTGGCCGCGACGCCGTCGATGCTCTAGGCTCCCGCGCCCATGTGCGCCCAGAGACTGCTTTTGCTGTCGCTCCTCGCCCTGCCCATCGGCAGCGGTTGTGCGCCGGAGATCGGCGACGCCTGCGAGACCTCCCTGGACTGTTCGGCCCAGGGCAGCCGCCCCTGCGATCGCACCCAGCCGAGCGGTTACTGCACGCTCGAGGGCTGCGAGCGCGGCACTTGCCCCGAGGAGTCGGTGTGCGTCGAATACCGCTACCGCTCACCGAGGCTGGCGGTGACCTTTTGCATGAAGCGCTGCGGTGGCAACGACGATTGCCGCAATGACTACCGCTGCATGTCGGGCGACGACTTCGGGGAGGGCGACGAAGCCCGCGTGCTCGACGGCGACAAGAAGAAGTTCTGCGCCGTGCCCGAAACGCCCGCGCCCGAGTCCACCGATCAGGGCGCCCAGGATGCGGCCCAGGATGCGGCCCAGGATGCGGCCCAGGATGCGAGCCAGGACGCCGCCCAGGATGCGAGCCAGGACACCGCCCAAGACGCCGCGGCCGCACCCGTTGGGGACGCTGCCGCCACGGGCGACGCGGGCCCCGCCTCTTGAATCCAGTTCAAAAAACACCGGCATCAAAAGCTGAACGCCGGTTATCCATCAGCTGACTCAAACCGGTTGCCCATGCGGGCCGCGCTCGTCTAAGTTCGCCCCGAATCAGCCCGGGGCGCACATCCTGCGCTGCGGTAGAGAAACCGAGGGGCGCGACCGACAGGGCTCGCGAACCCGAAGGTGAGTCGGGAGATTGGTTTTGATGAATGATCGCGTGATGGGAACGACGGGTCGGGGGATCGGGCCGTGGTGCCTTGCGCTAGCGGCTGTCCTTTGGTTGGCGCATCCCGCCGGCCTGTCTGCGCAGCCGGCCGACGCGCCAGCTGCCGACGCGCCTGCTGCAGCACCGCAAGCGCCAGCCGCCGACGCGCCAGCCGCCGACGCGCCAGCCGCCGACGCGCCAGCCGCCGACGCGCCAGCTGCCGACGCGCCCGCTGCCGACGCGCCAGCTGCCGACGCGCCAGCTGCAGCACCGCAAGCGCCAGTCGCCGACGCGCCAGCCGCCGAGGCCCCTGCGCCCGAGGGCGAGCCCACCGAGTCACCCGTTCCCGCCGCCATCGAAATCACCGACCCGGCCGCCGAGCCCGCTTTTGATGACGGCTCCGACCTCGAAGCCGAGGGCGAGGGCGAGGGCGACGACGTCGAGGAAATCGTCGTCACCGGTTCGCGCATCAAAAAGCGCTCGGTCTTCGCCGCCTCGGCGCCGGTGGAGATCATCAGCCGCCAGCAGCTCGAGTACAGCGGCGCCACCAACCTGGCCGACGCGGTGCAATACTTGACCGTGGCCCAGGGCAACGGCTTCCAGGGCGCCGCCGACGGCGCCACCACTTCGGTCAACCTGCGCGGTCTGGGCGTGGGCGCGACGCTGGTGCTGCTCAACGGCCGGCGCCTGCAGCCCTCGGGCGGCGGCATCGCCAGCCATTACTCCGACATCAGCACCATCCCGATGGCGATGGTCGAGCGCATCGAGATCCTCAAGGGCGGCGCCTCGTCCATTTACGGCTCCGACGCGGTGGCCGGCGTCATCAATATCATCACGCGCAAGGACTGGGACGGCGCCCGCCTCGAGGCCGACGTGCAGAGCACCGACGACTTCGATCAGCGCGACTACACGCTCAGCGCCGCCTTTGGCGCCAGCAGCGAGCGGGCCCGGGTCGGCGCTTCCTTGCAGTACTTCAACAGGAGCGACCTCTACGCCAGCGAGCGCGACTTCCTGAGCGAGCTGGCCCACAGCACCCAGGGCTACCCGGGCACGTTCATCGCCGGCGCGGGTCTTGAGCCCGACCCCGACTGCGACAAGGGCCCGCTGTCCTCGGCCAACGACGACGGCTTCTGCGCCTTTGACTACCGCAACTACCAGTCGGTGCTGCCGCGCACCGAGCGCACCTCGGTGCTGGCCGACGCCGAATACGACGTCACCCACCACACCACCGTCTTCACCGAGGTCACCGTCTCGCGCACGCGTACCGATAGCGTCTTCTCGCCGTCGCTGCCGATCCCGCCGCTCGGAGGTGCGTTCCCCACCATCCCGGCCGACCACGTGGACAACCCCTTCGGCTCCGACGTCCAGATCATCGGCCGTCCCATCGGCGAGGAAGGTGGCCCCGGGCGTCTCACCGCCGGTGACGACACCTTCCGCGCCGTGGTCGGCATCAAGGGCGACTTCGAAGGTGCCGCCGCCAACACCGTCTTCGAGAGCTGGGACTGGGAGCTGTTTACCAGCGGTGGCGTCAGCCGCTACCGCCAAACCTTCCCCGACACCCTGATCGGGCCCTACACCGACGCGGTCAACAGCTGCTCGGACCCGAGCGATCTCAGCGGCTGCTTCAACCCCTTCTTCTCCGCCCAGCTCGGCACCGGCACCCCCAACAGCCAAGAGGTCATCGACAGCTTCTCCGGCACCATGGAGAACCTCACCGACCACGCCCTGTTCACCTACAACGGCGGTATGAGCGGCAACCTCATGGAGCTGCCCGGCGGCGACCTGGGCATCGCCTTCGGCGGCGAGATCCGCAACGAGTGGCGCACCAGCGAGCTCGACCACGACGCCAACGAAGAGGCCTACGCCTTCTTCGTGGGCAACAGCGACGCGGTGGCCGAGCGCGACGTCTACGGCGCCTACCTGGAGCTGGTGTGGCCCTTCTACAACGGCGTCGAGCTGCAGACCGCCGGGCGCCTGGAGCACTACACCGACGTGGATTCGACCCAGGTCAACCCCACCGTCGGTCTGACGCTGACCCCGGCCGAGATCGCCGGACGCGAAAACGTGGTCAAGGCCCTGCGCCGGCTGCAGCTGCGCGGCCACGTGGCCTCGGCCTTCCGCGCGCCCACCATCTACCAGAGCTTCCCCGGCTTCGCGACGGTGCCGGCCCTATTCCAAATCGACGGCCAGATCCTGCCCGCCTACGCCCCGGTCACCGTCAGCGGCAACCCGGAGCTGAACGCCGAGAAAGCCCTGGCCATCAGCGCGGGCCTTCTGTGGTCGCCCATCGACTGGCTGAGCATCGTGCTCGACTACTGGCTGATCGACTACAAGGACCGCATCGCCGCGCAGAACGCCCAGAAGGCGGTCGACGAGTTCTTCTCCGGCGACCTGGCGGTAGGCCCCGACGAGCCGCGCGTGGAGGCCGCCAACAACACCGTCTCCCGCGTCTTCACCAAGAACGTCAACATCGGCGACAACACCACCAGCGGCCTGGACTTCGCCCTGTTCCTGAAGTTCGACGGCGACGACTTCGGCGGTAACAAGGACGACTTCGGCACCCTCAGCTTCGGTGCCCAGGGCACCTACACCTTCCAGTTCGACATCCCCGAGGAAGAGATCTCGCCCGACGCCAACTTCCTGGGCGAGTACGACTGCGACGGCGGCACCTGCTCGGTCGTCGGCTGGCGCAACAACAACAACTTCGCCCCCTCGGTGCCCGAGTGGCGCGTGAACTTCCCGCTGACCTGGGCCTCCGGTGGCCACAGCGCGAGCCTGATCGGTCACTTCATCTCCGCCATCGGCAACGACGACGCCGACACCGCGCAGAACGAGGCCGACGGCACCCCCACCGCGCTGTTGCCCGAGATCGACTCCTGGTTTTCCCTCGACCTGCAGTACGGCTACCGCCTTGACGACGAGATCGGCAAGGCCACCACCATCCGCGTGGGCATCTACAACGTCACCGAAACCGAGCCGCCCTTCGTGCCCAGCCTGGCCGGCTTTGCCGGCATCCACGACCCGCGCGGGCGCATGCTCTACGCCAAGTTGATCCAGGAGTTCTGAGCCATGAAGCTTGCCGAAACCCCGTCTGCACTGGAGCCCACCATGAGACACACGCCGATGGTCAGGCGCCCAACCAAGCGCCCAAGCCGCCTCGCCAAGCTCGCCAGCTGCCTTCTGCTGATGGCCCTGTGCGGCGCCTGCGAACCCAATCCCACGATCAAACCCAACAAGCTGCCGACAGCCGTCGCGCGCGTTCAGGGTCACGACGTCGTGGGCGGGGTCCTCGAGCTGGACTTCGACGGCGATCCGGTTGAACTCACCCTCGACGGCACCCCCTGCCCCGACGCCAAGCCCGAGGGCGACGCAGGCTTGCCCAGCTGCACCAACGACGCCGACGGCGAGATCGTCGAGTACATCTGGCTGTCGGGCACGCCGGTGCCGGAGCCGACCGGCGACGGCGGTGTCGATCCGAAAGCGCCCAAGCGCCGGGTGCCCGAGGGTGAAAAGGTCGACGGCGACGATCCCTGGCCGGCGGACAAGGGCAAGCCCGAGATCACGCTGCCCCAGGGTTCCTGGACGGTCACACTCTGGGTCAAGGACGACAAGGGCGCCGTCAGCGAGCCCTCATCGGTCACCATCAACGTGGGTGTGGACGCCTCCGACAATCCCGCTGTGGCCGAATGCGTGGCCGCCGTGCCGGATGCCGTGCCCGCCGAGTGCGCCAGCTGCGCCTGCGCGCAGAGCGCCGATTGCCAGGCCTCGGTGCCCATGTGCGACGAGAACTGCTGGATGCTGTTGGCGTGCATCGGTGTCGAGTGTGCCGACGTCGACCCCGACGACATGGAGGCGGGGACCGCCTGCATCACGGCCGCTGCGACCGGGGCTTGCGTGGCGTACATCAGCGGCGTCGCTGGCGCCATGGCCGCTGGCGCCTGTGTCACCGCCTGCTCGGCCGAGTGTGCCTCGATGTGAAACCGTGGGGCTCAGGGTCCGCGAAGAAAAGCTTCGCGGACCCGCGTCAGCTCACCGCCGTCGCAGGGCTCGGGTCTGGCTTCGGATTGACCGGGTTCAGGATCAGGTCGCCGTATTCGTTTTGCCAGTCGCGGATGTCCTGGGAGTTGTCGGTCTTCCAGGGGTGAAAGCGCGGGCTGAAGTAGCTCAGAAACGACGGCAACATGCCCGTGATCAGGCCGCGGAAGCCGAAGAGGTACCAGAGGCCCGCGAAGATATCGCGCAGATCCCACAGCTTCTTGTCCTTTCGCAGCAGCGAGAAGGTGTTGAAGACCGACAGCGCCAGAATCAAAAACCATGAGGCGGGCATGGTGATGATGCGCGTGAAGTAGCCGCCGCCCAGCTCGCGGTAGATGTCGAAACAGGTGCCCTTGTGCTCGGCCTCTTCGGCGGCGTGCCAGGCCCACAGCGCGTGCACGTTGCGGTCGGCGCCGGCGCTGATGTGGGGGCGGGAGAAATACTGGTCGGCAAAACCCGCGGTGAAATGCTCCAGGGCCATGGTCGCCGCCAGCATCTCCATCGGCTCGAGCTTTTCGCGCGCCCGATCGAGCAGGCGCGTGTAGCGGGCGCGGCAGCCGTCGATGTCGATGCCCATTTCCGCGTTCATGCGGTCGAACTTCAGGTGCTGGGCCGTGTGGTGGCCCTCCTGGCGGCAGAACTCCATGATCTCTTCCTGCAGCGCCGGATCGTCGATCTCGCCCTTGAGCGCCCGGGCCGAGTCGATGAAGAATTTTTCGCCCGGCTCGAAGGCCGTCGACAGCTGGGTCCAGAACAGACTGCGGAAGGGGCTGCCCCCGTGCCAGTAGCGCTCGAAGCCCTCGTCCTCGAACGCGAACTTCATGCGGCGGTAGGTGACCTTCACCCCCTCCGGCCTGCGAATCAGCGCTGCGCCCATGTCACGACTCCTTTCAAACCGGCCCAAGCTCGGGACACGATCAGAAGGTACCACTAATTACTGTAACATCAAGGACTGTAATAAGCGCCGATCGATCGGCCGCAAAGCCGGTTTTCGAGGCGTCGCAAAAGGTCTAACGTGCAGGCCCCTCGGGCCGCCCGATCGCAGGCCTCGTCTTTCAATTATGGTGGAAAAATGGAACGTAGCGAGAAAAATGTCCGGCTGGGGCTGACCCTGCCCCTGGGTGGCGCCGACAAGGCGGTGGAGCTGGCGCGCAAGGCCCAGGAGGGCGGCTATGAAGAGCTGTGGCTGGCGGAGGTCAACGGCGGCGACGCCTACGCCCTGGCCGGGGCCCTGGCCGTGGGCGCCCCTGGTATGCGCATCGGCACCGCGGTGCTGCCGGCCCAGACGCGCACGCCCATGGTGCATGCGATGGCCGCCATGACGCTCAGCCAGCTGACCGGCGGCAACTTCATCCTGGGGCTAGGCCTCAGTTCGCCCAACATCGTGCACGACTGGGGCGGCCAGCCCTACGACAAGCCGCTGGCGCGCATGCGCGAGCACGTGGAAGTGCTGCGGGCCATGCTCAGCGGCGACAAGACCAGCTATCAGGGCAAGACGCTGGAGGCCAAGAACTTCCGCCTGGGCGGGCGCGTCAGCGGCGAGGTGCCGATCTATCTCGGCGCCCTCAACAAGCAGATGCTGCGGCTGACCGGCGCGTTATGCGACGGCGTTTGCCTGAACATGGTGCCCGAGTCGGCGCTGCCCCAGGTGCTGGGCGAAGTGCGTGCCGGGGCCGAGGAAGCAGGGCGCGATCCGGCGGCGATCGAAGTGGTCAGTCGCCTGCACGTGGCCATGGTCGACGACCAGGCCATGGGTCGCAATCTCATCCGCAACGTCTTCGGCGCCTACGCCGCGACCCCGGGCTACAACCGTTGTTTCGAGTGGATCGGCTTTGCCGACGAGGCCAAGCAGATCCGCGAAGCCTTCGCCAAGAAGGATCGCGCGGGTGTGGCAGCCGGCGTCAGCGACGGTCTGGCCGACGCCATGGCCGTGGTGGGCAACGCCGAGCAGATCCGCGCCCGCGTGCGCGCCTATGCCGAAGCCGGCGTCGACGTCTGCATCATCAATCCCATCGCCGATCCGGCCTCGACGCCCAAGGTGATCGCCGCCATCGCCGGCTGCCTCGACGGCCTCGAGCTGCCGGGCAGCGGTGTGCTGCGCGCCACCGGCGGTTGACCGTCGCCCCAGCCCCTGGTTAGCGTGGTCTGCCTGCCCGGGTATGCGTTGCAGCTCGAGGCTCGGGCCGGGTTGCCGTGTGGCTCCCGCATCACAGAAGGAGTCGAGCCATGGCAGAGGCGTACATCGCAGGTGCGGTTCGCACCGCGGGCGGGCGTAAGAAGGGTTATCTGAGCGGCGTGCACCCGGCCGACCTGGGCGGGCGCACCCTGGACGCGTTGGTCGAAAAGACCGGCATCGACCCGGCCAAGGTCGACGACGTGGTCTTCGGCTGCGTCAGCCAGAGCGGCGAGCAGAGCGGCAACATCGCGCGCAACTGCGTGCTGTCGTCGGGCTTTCCCGAGAGCGTGCCCGGCACCAGCGTCGACCGCCAGTGCGGCTCCGGGCAGCAGGCGATCCACTTCGCGGTGCAGGCGGTGATGAGCGGCACCCAGGACCTGGTGATCGCCGGCGGCGTCGAGAGCATGACGCGGGTGCCCATGGGCTCCAGCATCGTCGACGCGCTCAAGGCCGGGCACGGTCAGCCCTTCAACAGCCAGGCCATGGTGGCGCGCTATCCGGGAGTCCAGTTCAGCCAGTTCACGGGCGCCGAGATGCTGGCCAAAAAGCACGGGCTCAGCCGCGAAGAGCTCGACGAATTCGCCTACGCCAGCCACGTCAAAGCCGCCCGCGCCACCGAGGAAGGCCGCTTCGAGCGCGAGATCGCGGCCATCACGGTGACGCTGGAGGACGGCAGCGAGCACGTGCACGCCAAGGATGAAGGCATCCGCTACGACGCCTCGCTCGAGAAGATGCAGGGCCTGGAGCCGCTCAACCCGGGAGGGCTGCTGACGGCTGCCAGCTCGAGTCAGATCTGCGACGGCGCATCGGCCCTGTTGATCGCCAACGAGCGCGGTCTGACCGAAAACGGGCTCAAGCCGCGGGCGCGCTTTCACACGCTGACGGTGGTGGGCGACGACCCGGTGATCATGCTGGAGGGCCCGATTCCAGCAACCCAGAAGGCCCTGGCCCGGGCGGGCTTGAAGATCGAAGACTTCGACGTCTACGAGGTCAACGAAGCCTTTGCGCCGGTTCCGCTGTCATGGGCCAAGGTCATCGGCGCCGACCGCGACAAACTCAATGTCAACGGCGGCGCCATGGCCCTGGGTCATCCCCTGGGCGCCACCGGCGGCAAGCTGATGACCACGCTGCTGCACGAGCTGGAGCGTATCGACGGGCGCTATGGCCTGCTCGCCATCTGTGAAGGCGGCGGCACCGCCAACTGCACCATCATCGAGCGCTTGGTGTAGTCGGCGCGGGGGGTGTCGAAGGGGTGTCGAAGGGGTGTCGAAGGGCTGTCGAGGGTGCGGGCGATCGAGGCTCCGCACCCTCGGGCCCCCTCGGGTTCCGCCGCGAGCGGATGCAGCTCTCAGTTGCCCGAGCCGCCGTCGGTGCCGGCGTCGGAGCTATTTTGCTGTTGCTGTTGCTGTTGCTGCTGAATCATCTCGAAGAAAGCCGCGATCTGCTCCTGGCTGGGACCCATCTGGCCGCCGGTATCGCCGCCGCCGCTACCGCCACTGCCGGTGTTGCCGCCGCTGCCGCACATCGAGACGTCGAAGGTACAGGTCGCCGGATCACACAGCAGACGGCCTTCGCCCATCCCGAGCGTATCGCAGGTGGCACCACCCAAATCGTTGGGGTCGCAGGTCTCGGTCGCGTTGCCGCAGGGTGGCCGGCTGCCGTCCGAGGCCTCCGAGGCCCCTGCGTCGCCGGCGGCGCTGCCGGTCAGCGCGCTGTCGCCGTTGGAATCGGAACCCTCGGCCGTGCCCAGGATCTCGTCGGCGCTGCGGTTTCCTGGCAGCTGGTCGAGCGGCTCATCGGACAGGTGCGAGGCGGTCCCGCAGGCGTTGCCCAAGCCGAGCAACAACGCGGCGAGGGAAAGGGTCATCAGGTTTTGGTGCATCTAAATCCTCGGGCCCACCATGCCATCGGGGTCGCCTGCATTCGACGCGTCTTGGACCCGAACTGTTCCGGGTCCGTACCGGGATTCGGCCGAATGTGGGCGCGAGCTGTACCACATGGCAGTGCTGGCCGGTTGGCGAAAAGGTCGGAAATTTCCCTCACGCCCCCACAGCGATCATCTGTGGCGAGCCCAAGGAGCGGTGCCCAGGGTTGAATTCAATTCAAAGATCGCGCAGCTTGCGGCCGGGCTGTGGGTCCTGTGGCTCCGCCCGCGCACCTCGACTTCAGGAGAAAGACGATGGCCATCGACCCCAGCGCCGTGGGCGCGACCGCCGGACCAGCTGAGCGTAGCTGGACCTCCAAAGACTGCCTGCTCTACGCCCTTGGCGTCGGCGCCGGGCTCGACGAGTTGCAGTTTTCCACCGAGAAGAAGCAGCAGGTGCTACCGACCATGCCGGTGGTTCTGGGCGCCCGTGGTGCCATCCCGATGCAGAAGATCGGGCGTTTCAACCCGGCCATGTTGGTGCACGGCGAGCAGGCCGTGGAACTGGCGCGCCCGCTGCCGCCCGACGGCAAGCTCGAGGCCACGGGCAAAATCGCGGCCATTTACGACAAGGGCAAGGGCGCCGTCATCGTCACCGAAAGCGAGTCGCGGGACCCGGCCAGCGGCGAGCTGCTGTTCCGCACCCGCTCCTCCATGTTCATTCGTGGAGCGGGCGGCTTTGGTGGCGAGCGCGGACCTTCGGGGCCGAAGAACGTGCCGCCCGAGCGCGCCGCCGACCACGAAGTCACCTACCAGACGCGCCCGGACCAGGCCCTGCTCTACCGCTTGAGCGGCGACCGAAACCCGCTGCACTCCGACCCTGAATTCGCCAAGATGGCGGGCTTCTCCACGCCCATCCTGCACGGCCTGTGCACCTACGGCTTCACCGGGCGCGCGCTCCTGCACACCCTATGCGGCTCCGACCCGGCGCGCTTCAAGTCCATGGAAGGCCGCTTCTCCAAGCCCGTCTTCCCGGGCCAGGCCCTGACCATCAAGATGTGGGTGGACGGCGGCGACTGCATCTTCCAGACCGTCAACGACGCCGGCGACACCGTACTCGACCAGGGCAAGATGACCTTCACACCGGCCTGAGCGGCTGGCGCATCATCGCTTGCTGGTTGTGCTCTCGCGCTTACTTCACCAAGTGAGCGCGAGGCCACCATGCCCACCCATACCCTCAAGCGAGCCGACTGGCAGAGCTACTTTGCGCGCATCACCCGGCGCCTGCAGGCCACCCACGTCGCCATCGAAATCACGGGAGCGGACCTGGGTGCGCAGGTCCAGGCCGAGCGCCTCAAGCTCACCTCCCTCGACTACGACCCCGAGGCCGACCTGCTCACCATTGCCACCGACGTCCTGCGCCATCGCATCCACGCACCGGCAGAAATCCGCGTCCAGGACAGCGTCGACCGCCTCGACGCCCTGGAAATCGTCGACGCCGACGGACACCGCCAAATCCTGCGCCTCGAGCGCCTGCTGACGCTACCGCCGCCAGCCTGAGCGCCCGACGCAGCAGGCGGAGCCGGCAGGCTCGCCGGGGCGCTTCTGGTCCTTCGCTGCGCGCCCGTGCCCGTCGCCGATATCGAGGGTGAAATGCTTGGCGACCTTGTGCTTGTTGACCACGCGACCGACTCTCACGCCGATTTTCCCGTCATCCTGCAGGCGTCCGGATTCGACCATGCCACGGACCTTT
>Ga0224501_10000248_pt1 | contig 48509 bp, 66 predicted proteins | sample SF_Oct11_sed_USG_4_FD_169105 | JGI IMG/M metagenome (GOLD analysis project Ga0224501, IMG submission 169105) | Sediment microbial communities from San Francisco Bay, California, United States - SF_Oct11_sed_USGS_8_1 | ecosystem: Environmental > Aquatic > Marine > Sediment | place: USA... | reverse complement strand
CCATGCCTAGAACCTTCCAATTCTCAAGAAGCAAAAGACATGACAATTTCAGCGATTGAAATCTCTGAAAAACTAGAATTGCCAGTACTGTTAAGAACTACAACTCGTATAGGCCACACTCGCGGGCCAGTAGTATATGGCAAGCTTACGAAACCAAACTTAAAGGGTGAATTCATTAAAGATGTAAAACGTTTAGTAATGGTTCCGCGGAACTCTAGACCAAAGCACCCCGTGCTTTTGAAAAGTTTGGAGAAGGCTAAAGAAATCAGCGAAAAATCACCCTACAACAGGGTTATGCGTGAAGGGAAAAACAAAGAGTTCGGTGTAATTTCCTCGAGTTCAGCTTATAACTACGCAGTTGAAGCAGCAGATTTGTTAGGCTTAGATGTTAGCATTCTGAAGCTTGGCATGACGCATCCGCTTCCGGAAAAAATGATTGGGGAATTTCTGAAAAGACATGAAAAAATCATTATTGTTGAAGAACTCGAACCTTACCTGGAAATGCAGATCAAAGCCATAGCCAAGGATTATGCGCCGAACGTTAAAATATATGGAAAAATGAATAAGCCATATTTCCCAAGGGATGGCGAGCTTTCAACCCGCACGGTTGCAACAGGTTTAGCCAAGATAACTAGTAAAAAATTGCCAATAAACTTCAGAAAGATTGATGAAAGATACGCTGAGATTGCCAGGGATTTGCCGCCGAGACCACCAATATTGTGTGCTGGATGCCCACACAGAGCATCCTTCTACGTTATAAAAAAAGTTGCAGGCGAAAAAGCGATATATCCAACCGATATAGGTTGTTATGCTTTAGGAATTGCTCCGCCGTTAAATGTTGGCGACATAATGATATGCATGGGCGCGAGCATAGGCACTGCCCAAGGAATAGGCAAGGTAACAAGCGCAGACACCATCGCAATAATTGGAGACTCAACATTTTTCCACGCAGGAATTCCTGGACTTATAAATGCTGTTTATAACAATCACAAAATCATTGTAGCCGTTTTAGATAATCTTACAACAGCGATGACTGGACATCAACCACATCCAGGAACCGGTATAACTGGCATGCATAACCCAACAGAGAAAATACTCATTGAAAACGTTGCTGAAGGGTGCGGTGTAAAATATGTCAAGGTGGTTGACCCCTTCAAAATTAAAGAAGCCGAAGCAACTTTAAAGGAGGCTCTGCAATACCCCGGACCTTCGGTCATAGTTTTTCGGGCGCCATGCGCCTTAATGGTGGTTAGAGAGAGAAGACGTAAAGGTGCAGAAATAGTGGCTTGCAAGATTACCAACAAATGCATAAATTGCATGGCTTGCATTAAGCTGTTGGGTTGTCCAGCCTTAATCGTTGAAGAGGGAACAGTTAGCATTAACGAAGCCCTTTGCGTAGCATGTGGATTATGCGCTTCAGTCTGCCCTTACGACGCCATAGAATGTCCTGAAGAGGATTAGAGGAGAGATTGTGTTATGGAAGAAATCAATATCGTTTTGGCTGGTGTTGGTGGACAAGGCATACTTTTGGCAGCAGAAATTTTAGGCACAGCCACCCTCAAAGAGGGATTAAATGTTCGAGTGAGCGAAATCCATGGAATGGCTCAACGTGGTGGAGCAGTAATTTCCAACGTGAGAATCGGAGAAAAAGTTTTAGCACCAACGGCTTTGGAAGGAACAGCAGATGTGCTCTTAGGATTTGAACCACTAGAAACCTTGAGGAATCTGAAATTCGCTTCAGAAAAGACTCTTATTTTGATGAATAATGAGGCTATTCCTCCACCAGGATTAACAACCAAAATGATGAACTATCCAAGCCTAGGGGAAATAACTGAAAAAATCCGTGCTTTTACGAAGAATGTCGTTGTTCTGGAGGCGGCAAAATTGGCTGAGAAAGCTGGAAGCATCCTAACTCGGAACATTGTTTTGATAGGTGGCTTAACAGCCACTGGAAAAGTACCCGTCAAAATTGAGAGCTTAAAGGAAGCTATACGGGAGCTTGTTCCAGCGAGGTATTTGGACATGAACATGAAAGCGTTTGAGCTTGGCTACAAGTATGTTCAAAAGAAAACTAAACTTGCTTTTTAGCCGTTGCATTTTCCTTTTCATTGTTTAAAATTGCTGCTAGTAAGCTTTTGAATATCTTCATGTCAGAAACGTTCACTATCGGAATTTGTAGACTCTTGTCAACCTCAAATATCCTTTCATACTTTGGAAACTCTGCATAGCACACATGACTTATTGGAAACTCCTTGTTTTTCATTTCATGTTCAAAGGACTTCTCATAAACTTCCAAGCATAATATGTAGCCGTCCACCCAGTAAAGCCTATTCACTCCATAAGTTGCGGCACACCAAGCAATGTCACTAACTGAACGCTTATCCAAGCCTAAAATGCTAATTTTTCTGGTTGGAGCGATTTCCACTTCCATGCTTTTTCACCCTTTGAAAGGAGTGTTCAACACTTCTTTAACATTACTGCTTATTTTTGGTCCAAGTCCATAAACCGTTTTAGACCAATTGTCAACGTTTATTAGGGCATTCAATGGAGTTTGATAAGATTTAAGGATTGCTAAGGCTTTTTCTCTTCCGATATTTGGTAGACTAGCTAAAAAGAATATTTGGGCGTCAGATACGGTTTCAACCTTCTTAATTGGATGAACTATCGGAACTCTTTTTTCCACTATTTGTTCTTGACGGGCGGCTATGTAAAGGAAATCGATTGTTTCCTTGTAAGATGTTGTGTTTATCATTGCTATACCGTTTTTTGCTAGGTTGAACATTGCTCCCCAAACTGATGCTGGCTGAATTCTGCTGAACTTGTAGATTATCGGCAGATAACCCTCTAAAAGAATTAACGCTTTTGGGTAGACCTCTTTCAGCTTGAACAGTTGCTCGAAGAGGTAGCGACGCGTAAGTGTATAGACAAAGTCTTGAACGGTTTTTCTCTCTACAGCACACTCGTCAGATAAAACGTAGTCGCCTTTTTCTAAGGCTTCAATTTTGATGTTGACGCCATGTTCCCTAAGCCCTTTAACGATTTTTGCGGCTGTGTTTGCTTCACGACTGTCAACGATGATTGTTGGCTCTTGCTCATCGCCTTTCTTTTCCTTTAAATACGGGAGTAAGGTTTCAGTTCCAGACATAAGCTCAACTCTATATTACGCTGTGTGTAACATGAGAAACTAATTACTTCTTATTGATAAAACTTGAGCATAACACAAATTTCAAAGAAGTGCGGAGATAAGCTTACATAGGGAAAATTAAAAGATATATTGAAATTACTGTTTTGCAATAGTTAAGACATGGTTAGGCATGGAAAAGATGTTTTGAACGGAATCCGTTCTGAACATTCTTGTATACCCATCCATGCCTAGCCAATTTTAATTCAGAAACCTTACCTTTTGTGTGCAAAAATGCCTAGTCTTATTGAATAGGTCTAAAAATTAGAAGGATACTTCAGAAAATTAATGCCAAAAAAAGTAGAGGAGTTATTTTGGACATTCTTTGTAATGAGAATTTAAAGCGTCTTTTTTAGCTTGTCGTATCTGCTCTTTTGTTGCGTCTTCAGAGATTACGACACCTAAAACTTGACCACATCTATCACATGTAACCGATTCAGTTATCATGTTTCTTTCACTATCTTAAATCTTCAGAAACGCTAGTATTTAAGCATTCATGGAAAAACTCCATCCGTTTTTTGTTTTTATGAAAACAAGTTATGTAAATCACACATCTAGATTTTGACTTCGCAAAATACAAATTAGTCTAATTTGAAACTCAAGAGTCTGTCTATCCAAGCCATCTCTCCACACACAAGTGGTATCCGCAACGGGGAACACAAATTCCCCGTTTTCCGTTTCTTTTAATAAATTGATTAAATACACAGAAAAATTGGAAGCCATTTTGAAAAAACCGAATTCTTAGAGAGTAGGGGGGTTATCATCGGTTTGCAACAAGTGTAACTTTTGATTTGATTTCCGTCGCTCTTCGTTCAAGAATCTTACCAATTTCGTTGAATTCCTCAGAGTCTGGCAATCTATGATAATACATTTGAATTGCAAAAAAAGAGAATTCAATCGTTCTTCCAACGACATAACCAAAAAGAGCGTCTTCAAGATGTTTGACTGTTGGAGACAAGCCTTCTTTAAACATCTTCGATGCACTCGTTAATACCTCTTCTTTTGTCAAGAGCGTATCTAAGTGACGTTCTATGCTTCCTCTTAAAAGAGCGTCCATTTTTCACTCACTCAATTCTAATTAGTTCTTTTGATTCAATTATATGTTTTCCGCTCGGTAAAAAAGTTTAAAGAAGAAAACAACTTGATACCTAATCTGATTTGAAATGAGCAACAAAGTTGAACTTAGAGACTTTGTAGAGAAGCACTATCAACTAATAGCGACAATTGGTGTATTCGGGGCAATAACTGCACTCTTCATAAGATTAGAAGGCTTTGAAAACGTAGCCTTTATACCTTTGATGATTTTTTTCGTGCTAATGTGGGAACTTATAGACTCATTTCCAGAAATTGAAATACCTCTTAGGTCTTCCGTTAAATTAGTGATTTTCGAGTTTCTTATGATTATATTTCTTATGGTTGTAGGTTGGTTTATTTTCGTTGAGTATGTTAGCATGCATTACAAAATATTTGCACTTGTTCTGTTTCTTGGAATCTACTCATTAGTCACTTTGAAAATTCTGGGAAAATTTAGATTGTTTGAACGCATTCGCAACAAGGTTAAGGGTGAACCATATGGATTTATCCGATTTATTCTTCTACTTGTAATAGTTGGAATCATATTGGTCTTGGCTTCTTACTCGGCAAATTTCATAATAGATTTGATTGAAAGCACAATGACTTAAGCAAAATACTCATTGTTTCTTTTGATATTGGTCGAAATATCTTTTCAACATTCTTTCAAAAACTGGTTTTAACTTTGTAGTTGTAAGTTCAACTATTATAGACTTCTTTTTGTAAATGCCGCCGAGCATAGCTACTTCTTTTATTGGTGGTAGTCTGGCTTCATGCACAAATTTGCTTCTCCAATCATATACGGTTGCAACAGTCTTTCTAAAGCACTCTTTAAGCATGTCTTCATCATGAACTAACGGACAATAGAAGTTATAATGGCAATACCCAATACCTTGACCATACGGGTTCCTACTATAACATTTCCAATAGTGGTTCATATCGAAACATACTGGCAATGGTTCCCAAGTTTTTTTGAAATTCCTATTTTTTACGTAGTTTTTCACGTCTTCATCAGTCTTAAATGAAAGCTGGCGTTCTTCCTCAATTGTTTTATTCCACTCTTCAAAAATTCTGTTCGCTTCTTCGGGCGTCTTTCCCTCGATACTGTCCATTCTTGTTGGTGGTAGTTCTGGAACTTTTCTGAAGTATTTGATAGACTTGACAAACTCGACCTTTTCCTCTTTAGTCAGAAATTTGTTGAAGAAATCTGTGATTTTTGTTACACTACCATATTCTTGACGCCAACGTTCTCTCAAAGAGTGAACAAGTCCTTCGTATCCTTAAATCTCTCCAGATTCCATCATGGTCTCGTAGTCACGAACTATTCCCTTTTTAGATACCCAATCACGGAAATCTATGAAATTTTTGAGACCCAAAGATAACTTTTCCATTATCGAAATTATCATAATCAAGACAATATATGCAGGCATTTCGAATGGTTTCTTACATTCAGGACAGCTTTCAATTCTCTTTGCGGGGAAACAATTAGGGCAATAATAAAACTTAGCAAAATGATAGAACTCTCCAATTTCGAGAAACCGCAAAGCAATTTTAGGATTTTTAAAGTTATTGATGTATTTGATAACATCATCTTTAGATGAAAAGAGCCCGCTGAAAGTCTCGAAAGCTAAATTGGCTAATCCTTGAAGTATATCTTGTGTTTTGCGGGTTACAGCTTTTGGAAAAATGTCCTCTCGAATTTTCATTCTCTCAAGACCTCGCCAATGTCTCTTATCAGAATCTACTTTTCTTATTTCCTTTTCTGGACATCTATTGTATTGGATTGTTCGACGTATTCTACGATTGTTATATTGGCGAAGATGTTCTGTTTGGATTCAAGAAAACACGCGCGCTAGGAGTCCGCTTGTGTAAGCGGTTTCATTGACATGCATTGACGCTTTAAACCCTCGCTCGTTGGGTTTGCTTTGGCATGTCTCACTTTCACAGTTGGCATGTCTCTAACTTTCTGAACGTTCGTTTTCCACTATCCATCTCCTTCAACATAAACCCTAACAAAAACATATTTGGCTCCAAATAGACGGGCTATACGCTATTGCACGCACACACAAAGCATAACATACACTAAACTGTAAAAAATATCTGATAAAAGCATAAAAAGGGGAAAAGAAGCTATGGTCCCTTTTTCGTTATCTCTTTCACGACGCCAGCGGCTACTGTTGTGCCCATGTCTCTAACTGCAAATCTCCCAAGCTCCGGAAACTCTGTGTAGATTTCAACCGCTATTGGATGCAGAGGCTCCAGCCTTACTATGGCGCTGTCTCCGGTTTTCAGGAACGTTGGCTTTTCTTCCACAACTTGTCCTGAACGCGGGTCAATTTTCTTTAGTAGCTCAGTGAATCTGCATGCAACTTGTCCAGTATGATAGTGAACCACAGGCGTGTATCCCGCGGCTATGGCTGTTGGGTGATATATGACGATTATTTGTCCAATGAATTCTTTGGCTACTGTTGGTGGGTTAGTAACGTGTCCACAAACGTCTCCACGACGTACGTCTGTCCTTGCTATGCCCCTAACGTTAAATCCTACGTTATCGCCCGGTTCAGCCCTCGGCATTCTTGTATGGTGCATCTCTAGTGACTTTACTTCAGCCTTCTTGTTGGCTGGCATAAATATGATTTCATCTCCCTCTTTGAGTACTCCGGTTTCAACTCTGCCTACAGGAACCGTGCCCACACCTGTGATGCTGTAAACGTCTTGAACTGGAAGGCGTAAAGGCTTCTTCAGGGGTTTAGGAGGCATCTCAAACGTGTCTAAAGCTTCAATCAATGCTGGTCCTTTGTACCATGGCATTTTATCGCTTAGTTTCACAAGGTTGTCGCCTGTCCATCCTGAAGTGGGCACAAAAGGTATTTTCTCTACCTTGAAGCCAACCATCTTAAGCATTCTTGAAACTTCATTCTTGACTTCATTGTACCTTTCCTCACTCCAGTTAACTGATATGTCATCCATTTTGTTAACAGCCACAACCATCTGGTTAACGCCTAAAGTGAAAGCTAAGAAGGCGTGCTCCCTTGTTTGACCGCCTGGACCTATGCCTGCTTCGAATTCTCCTCTTTTGGCTGAAACAAAAAGTATGGCGCCGTCACCTTGGCTTGCCCCCGTAATCATGTTTTTAACAAAGTCTCTATGTCCTGGCGCATCTATAACTGTGAAATAGTATTTTTTCGTTTCAAACTTTAGGAATCGAAGGTCGATTGTTAAGCCTCTTTCCCGCTCCTCTTTAAGGTTGTCGAGAACCCATGCGAACTTGAACGTTTCTTTTCCTAGTTTTCTGGCTTCTTCCTCGAAAGCTTTTATGGTTCTGTCATCAATGGCTCCAGCTAAGTATAGCATGTGTCCTGTTGTGGTTGACTTTCCATGGTCGACGTGTCCAATTATTATTAGGTTTAAGTGTGGTCTTTCAGGTTTACTCATTTCTTCTCCTCCTTAATTTTCAAATTTCCTTTAATTTTAGTGAATTCGTTTACACAACTATTCATTCAATTATAAATGGATTTTGGTGTGTTTTGATTATGGTAGTTATTCCGTTGTTCGTTGATTTCTGCTTTATTGTTGAAGAACATTTTCTTTATCGCTGGAAAAAATCAGAGCAACAATTAGAATGGTGAAAACTTTGGAAACAAATATTAGAGCTGATTTTGGAATTATTGTTTGGACGCGTCTAGGTTATGCCAACAAACTTGCCTGCTGAAGCGAAACATAAGTGGGCTGAGGTTTCAGCAGCAAAAAATCCAAGAAAGAAACTTCAACTCTTACAAGAGTTTTTAAGTTTAGTTCCGAAGCATAAAGGTACGGCGAAACTTTGTGTCCAAGTCAAAAAGCAAATGGCAACTTTACGGAGAGAAATTGAGGAAAAGAAACGTAAAAAGGCTGGGAAAGGCGGACCAAAATTTTTCATAGAGAAGGAAGGAGCAGCCCAAGTGGCGCTTGTAGGCTTGACGAACGTTGGAAAAAGTAGCCTACTTGAAGCCACCACAAATGCAAAGGTTGAGATTTCGCCTAGCCCCTACACCACAAAAGAGCCAGTGCCAAGTATGCTTGCTTATGAGGATGTACAGTTCCAGATTGTGGAAGCCCCAGCGTTAATGAAAGGCTCTGCTGACGGTAAAGCATGGGGTCCCCAGACCATTGCTTTAGCCCGAAATGCTGACAGTTTAATCTTGATGGTGGATTTAACGCAAGACCCTGTGGGACAATTATCCTTAATTTTGGATGAGATGAAGAAAGCCCGAATATTTGTTAATAGGTGTAGTTTTTATAGGAATATTTATTAAGTAGGATGCGTATGTTGTACATAATGAAATAAAGGAGGCGAAAAAGAATGAATGGAAAAGTTGAAGAATGGTTAAGCGAGTACAAAAGCAACAAAGCAAAAGGACGACTGCTAAGCCGCTTTAGTAAGTTTCTTGAATGGACAGGAAACACAGGTGAAGAGTTAACTAAGTTGACAAGCAAGCAAGCGAAAAGTTTAATCTTACAATTCCAAAGTGTAGAAGCTGGGAAAGGCACGCCGAACAACAGTATATTAGCTTACATTTCAGCTGCTAAACTGTTCTTTGAATATTACGAGAAGCCAATTAATTTCCGGAGAGGACAACTTGTCTCGCCACAGAAAGCAAGAGGTTACCATAATTTCAGCAACGGCGACTTAACAGCAATGTTCCAAATTGCAAATACACAGTATAAAGCGTTAATCGCTACAGGTTGCAGCACAGGATGGGGCATGGGAGACATTTTAAGCTTGAAGAAACAGAAGATTGAAGCTTTAATCAAGCGAGCAAAAGAGCAAAAGCAAGAGTTTGTTTTCCGAGAAGAAACAAGACAGAAGACCGGCAGCGAAGCATTAATGGTTCTGAATCCGCTAGCTATTGAATGGATAGAGAAATGGATAAGCCAGAATCCAGAGTCTAAACTGTTCAATGTTAAACTTGACGCTGTAAACGACATGCTTAAAAATCTTGCAAACCGCAGCGGTATTACGTTGTCTGGGAAAATCCGCAGCCATGAAATACGCAGCTGGGTAATCAACAGCTTAATAAAAGCAGGATTCGCATCAGAAGAATGGAAATATGTTGTAGGTAAGTCAACACCACTTTCAGACGCAACTTATCTACATTTAAAGGAAGAAATCATTCAGAAATATCCTAAAGTTTACGCTAGCCACCTGTGCATTACAGCATCAGAAACCAAGATGGCGCAAAGTGAAATAGAAACTTTAAAGAAAGAGCTAGAAGAAACAAAACTGCTTATGAAAGGCATGATAGCAATTTACGGACAAGAAATCATGGAGAAAGCAGCAAAGCAGTTAGGAGTTAAGCGTGAGCGTGCAAGTGCAGAAAAAGTAAAAGAGTTCCTGCTGGAAACTGGAAGAAAACAAACTTAACCTCTCCTTTTTTTTTATTTTAAATCGTTATAATGTTGTAATATACTTTTTCATTATAACAAAAATGAAACGAAATTTATATTCGACGTCCATGTTTCGTATTTTTGATAATTATGTCGTATTGCACAAAAGACGATGTTAAAGTTCGTTTAAACATAAAAACGGAAGATGTAAGCCACGACATTGAGCTGGACGACTTAATTGCTGAAGGAGAGTCAATTGTAAACATTAAACTTAAACCTTACACAGCAACACCTTTAGCAACTGTTCCAGACATAATAAAATATGCAGTTGCAGACTATGCTGCTGCAGGATTTAAAGACAGACGGCGAGACGCTGCTGAACCTCCTTCTGTTTTTCGTGAGCTGGGAGACAAGAAAGTGGAGATTTATATTGAAGCAACATTTAAGGTTGGAAAACTTCAATGAATGACCCAGCGTTAACTTTAAAGAATTTAATTGAGAAAGAATGGGATTTGTCGAATCCTGTTAAAGCAGATGTTTATTTCCGCATCGGCGAGCCATGTAATCTTAAAGACAGGTTTGCAGTTAAGCATTACAGTATTGAAGTAACAAAATCTTCAGCTCCCATAATACACCAGACAGGAGCACGAAGCATTTTTAATGAGCGTATTGTTATAAACGTCTGGGCTCATGTAACTCCTGAAACGGAAGAAACAAAAGAGAAAGTTTTTGAAATTCGCCAGACGATAGTTGAGAAGATTAAAGACATAATTTTTCTGAACCGTAAAAGCGTGGAAGGTGTAAGGTTCACTTATCTTGGCGGTGACCGTGTTTTTGATACACTTCCATATTTACGCACTTTAGTTGAAGTGCGATGTACATATTCGCATCCTTAAATCATGGGTATAAAATAACGGAGGAAAAAAAGAATGAGTGAGTATAGAGCAGGATACGATGTTGTAGAATGCCTATGGATAGATGAAGGAGCAGACTTCGGAACAACGCCAACAACTGGAACATGGAAACCTATATGGCTTGTAAACAATTTTCATCCAAAGCCACGACCAATATTTAAAGAGAAAGTTGGTGTAGGACGACAACTTCCATCTGATTTTATAGAAGTCAAGAAATATGCAGAAGCAAGAATAGAGCTTGAATTACTAGCAAAGCAAGCAGACCCAGCGTTTGAATGGACAGACATCTGGCATTACATCATAACAAACGCTGCTTACGGAGAAGCATTCAGCTTAGGAAAACGCCTTAAATCATTAAGCATCGGAGCAAAACTTGACTTGGCAACAGACGAGTTCTGGCTTTTGAAAGGCTGTAAGCCGACAGGATTCAGTATTGCAGGAGAATTAGATTCACCGTTAAAAGGCTCAATTGACATTTTAAGCCAAGTAGCAAGTTTTGGCACGATTGACTATGTAAGCGGAGACGCAACAAGACAAGCAAATCCGGCAAGCGATTATATCAAACATGAAGATTCTGATGTAATAATAGATGTAGGAGGCAACGGAGCAAGCAGCATTATTGACCGTCTTAACAGCTGGGAGTTTAGTGTAAGGCGAACGTTAGAACGGAAAGGCAAAGCGGCAACAGACCCAAAACTTTACAAGACTTTCGTAGAAAAAGATGTAGTATTAGAGCTTCGAGTAAACTTAGACTTTGACAGCATAGCACAGTTAACACAATTCTTAAACACTACACCATTTGATGCTGTCATTAAAATACCTTCAGCAGCAGACGGAAGACAAATAACGCTTTCAAACGGAAAATGGTTGGAATTAGATATTCCGCACAGAGAATTAGATTTGATAGCACTTGACTTAACAGCAAAGTTTGCTGGGCTTTCAGTAGCAACAATAGGATAGAAGGTGGAACAATGGAAGTTAAAGAATTCAAAAGTGTAATTTCAGGAAAAACATACAAATTGAAACCTTTAACATTCGGTGAGTCATGCACTATAACAGATGAAGCTACAGAAATAGATGAAAAGACACTTTTGCTGAAACCCAGCACGAAAAAGTTGAAAGTATTAAGAATACAGAAAATGCTCGTAGAGCCAGAAATGACAGCGGAAGAAATAGCAGACTTACCTGAAGCTGAAGGATACGAGTTAGACATAGCAACAAGAAGTTTAAACACGCTCCCTTTAGCAGAATCGCCATCACAATCCTTACATATAAAGGAGCAAAAGCAACGAGTAAAAGAGTCAAGCGAATAGTCAAGCTGCTGCAGAAAACAAGCAAAAGTTTACTTAACCATCATGTTGTCCGTCATCTGCTAGCGAAAAGGTACGGATGGTCGTTTGAGGAGATAAACAAAATGTATGTGAGAGATGTTCAAGTCGAGTTAATCTTACTTTCAGAAGATTATGAGAGGGAAAAAGATGCCAGTAGAATGTGATATGCAAACAGAAAAATTTCTTCTCCAACTTGAAAAGATAAGCAAAGCAGCTAAGCCTGAAATCTTCAAAATTTTAGAAGAAGCAGCACGAGAAACCGTAGAAGCAGCGAGAAGCATTGTGCCTGTAGATACAGGAAGACTTCAAGCAAGCATTATAGTTAAAGATTTAAATTTGTTTGAACTAAAAGCTGAGTTAGGAGCATATTGTCCTTATGCTGCTTACGTTGAGTTTGGAACAGCAAAGATAAAAACTCAGCCGTTCTGGTTCGGCAACGTCTATTTTTACGTAGAAGAGATGAGGAAAAGATTAAAGGAGGTTTTCAAGCTTGGCTGAAATTCCAACTGTCTATCGTGTTTACGGTTTAGAAGACGTTTTACGCAGCCAGAAAGAGATTGTTCAAGCTTTCAAAGAAGGAAAATACAGCGTTAAAGAGTTTAATCAAGCACAGAAAGAAAACATGGAAGCAACACGAGCGTTAAACCGTGCTTACAGCGGCATGCGTATGACACAGCGAGCTCAAACATACGAGTTTAGACAAGCAATCCAAGTAATGCAGAGTATAGGACGCATCGGAGACCGCTTAATCAATTTATGGCAAGCATACAACGTTGGCATGATAAGAGTTGAGCGTGCAACACGAGATGTAACAGACGCTAAAGCCGAGTTAACAAAATGGCAGAATTTAATGAACCAATACTTACATGACTTCGGAGAAGACAGCGTCTATTATCTTGAAGCTAAAGACATGGTAGAGCAATATCAGAAAGCAGTAGAAGACGCAGAAGCAGCACAAAAGCAAGCAAGCCAGAGCATGATAGGTTATTGGATAACTCTAGGTCCAAGCATAATAGGAATAGTCGGAGACATTGCTATGGTAACGTTATCAATAAAAATGCTAGGTGGCACAGCAGGATTAATAGCTGCTTTAACTAAAGGTTTCGGTTCTTTAGGAAGTGCAATAACAGCTGTTTTTGGCTCAGCAACATTGTTAGCAGGAACACTTAGTGGGCTAGCTGTTGTCGCTGCTTTCGCTATTCCAATCTATCTTGCTTTCCAGAAAGATGCTGATGCAGCAATGAAAGCTCAAGCTGACTGGGCTATCAGCGTAGAAGAGCATGGTAAAGGAGCAATACAAAACATAAATGAAATTGCCGAAGCATGGGAAAGAATGAAAGTAGAAGCTGAAGCTGCCGGACCCATATTTGAAGCTGTTAGCGGAGGAGGAAGATGGGGAAGAGGAGGACAGTTTGGGATTCCAAGTGTTCCAACAGAAGGATATTATTATCTGCATCCGAAAGAAAGAGTTTTAACACCGGGTGAAACACGCTTTTACGAAGCTGAAAGAAAAGGAATGCTAACTTTACCTGCCGGAATACGAGAAGTAAACGTTACTCAACACAATGTCATAACGAAAGAAGTAGATTTTGACACTGTAGGAGACAGAGCTTACAGGCGGATTATAGAAAGGTTGGGAGGTAAATGGTAACTTATAGTGTAAAAATTGCAGGAACGGAATATCCGCTTTTAAATGTGCATTACATCAGAAGCTACAAGTTGGAATTGCAAGCATTTACTGTTGAAATACCATATACAGGCGAATCTTTCTCAATTGACGATTTTTGCGAGATTTTCCGTGATAACCAACTTGTGTTTAAAGGGCGAATTAAATCAATAAGAAAGAGAGGCAATAACAGACTGGAATTGAAAGGCTACGCTTTATTACACAGTCTTAAACCAAAGAAAGCAGTTAATCGAGTAGAATCGAACGTTTATGCAGGAATACAAGTAAGCAATCAGCTTGCAGGCACGGATTTGAGTGCTGGAACAATACAGAACGGCGACCAGATAACAATGGAGTATGGAAGCGAAGAAAACGCTAAGTTTGACAGACTCAAAGTATTACAAGAAATCGTGTTCGTAATGGGATACGAACTTTACGTTCATCCAGACGGAAAAGTAGATTTTAAACAGCAGTGCGGAACAGACCGTTCAAGCGAAGTCGTTTTTAAACGTGGCGAATTACTGGATGATTGGGTTGACTCGCACACAACAAGCGTGAACCATAAAGTTGAAAGAATTATCGTGATAGGAATGGGACAGGGCATCTACATGAAATATGGAATTGCAGGCGGAGAAGTTGGCGTACCGGAAAAAACAATAAACCGCAAAAACTTAATAGACGATAATACATGCCAAAAAGCAGCAAACGGATTACTTGCAGACTTTCAGAACACTGTGGAATACGGTGCAACTCGTGTAATAGACACGTATGAAGGACACGCTTATGATGTGTATGATACGATTAAAATTGTTGACACAACAATTGGCGTTGAGGAAAATTATCGTATTATGGAGATAGAACGAAGCTTTGACGCTAACGCTGGTGAAGAAACAATAATCAGAATTTGCAACTTAACCAAGATAACAAGTAACGCTGAATTTCTGGTTGAAACAGGCGAAGGATTCGTAAATGACCTGAAAAGACGTGGTGAAGAATTTGCACAAAACACGCAGTTAAGCACAATTGGAACGGGAATTGGTGCACAAAGTGGAAAAGATATTGATTCTGCCGTTGATGGTGCCGATGCCGACTCTAACGTTGATTCAGGTGTACATCAGCACAATATTTCGTTAGAACAAGAAACTAGATACACGAGCGAAGTAGAAGGACATCGGCATACTTACGTGGACTATTACGTTGATTACCTTTTTATGTCTGGTGCTCATACACACGCTGTTAATTCGCCTACTCACGGACACGGCGTAAGTTCTCCTTATCACGGACACAACATTACCGACCCCAAACATACGCATTAAGTGATATACATGGTTAAAAACAAAACTGAAAAAATATATTGTCCCCATGACAGAAGCCGACTTCTCATAGTACAAAAAACAGCTGGTCATATTGACATTTTCTGCGGTGTTTGTGAAGTGTTTATTACACATTTCGATGTTAAAAAACCAAAGGAGGCAGAAAAATGAAACCAAAAATAAAAATTGGAAAGCCTAACATACATCAACAAACTCTAATAATACCCTATGAGTTTGACTATGGACTTTCAGGCAGTCTAAACTTTCCAGTGAATACAACCAAAGAAGACATTATAGATTCTTTGAAAAATTGGTATGAACAGAACAAGCCTGAAAAGATGCAACAGGCAACCAAAATAATTTCAGAGCTTTCCAATTTTGAAATAATTTAAGATAAAAACCGTGATTTAAACATGAAAATCGCAATTATTAATCCGCCGAGCAACAGAATGAATTCTAGGAGGAGAATCATTTTGTTCGGTTCAAACAGTAAAAGAGAATCTACAAAAAACAACGCTATAACAAAAATGAATGTAATGATTATAGATGCTAGTGCAACAACGAATCCGAAGAATTCAAAGCACTTCTGCACACCTAAACACCTCAATATGATAATACAACTCATGGTTTAAAAACATTTCGTTTAATGGTGATTTAAAATGGCTAAAATTGAAGATATAGATATAGGCACAGTAACAGCCATAGAAAAGATTCAAAATAAAACATTCATTGATATAACTCCAGCTGCAAGCTTAGGAACTTACACACAGAATTTAATTGCTGAAAAACACGAGTGGAGAATAGAAGGATTCTTAACAGACCCATCACAAGCAATTTATGAATCTTTGGAAGACATCCGGAATCATGGACTAATCTGTTTTATAGACATGGCAGATTTAAATCCGCTGCTGCTAGGCTGGGGCAAAATAACATACTTACGCTTAATAGATGAAGAGCACGCTGCAGGCATAACATTGTATGAAATGATAGTTAGAGTACAGCCAGCAGTAGGTTTAAGTTACATTCCTACAGCCGAAGCATTTCTAAGCAGTATAAGACAGAAGTCGAAAGAACGCATAATAGACCCACATTTCGGCAGATTCGGTAAAACATACAGTACAGACAGGTTAACGTTAAGCTACACGATAAGAATCAAAAATTTTAAAGCAAGCAGTCAAGATGTGCTTTTAGAAATACAAGTAGGAGATGACTTGTCATCTTTAACGATTTCTCCAAGCACAGGATGGACACAAGCTACAGGAATCAGAGGAGAAACAATAGAGACAGGAATAATAAGCAGGCTTTTAGGCTGCAACAAAAGGGTTTTGTTGAAGCGAAGTTTTACAGCAGGCGAATCTGTCGAATACACCATTACCATTGTTCTGTCATCTCACAAAATAACATACGTTGAAGCTGGATTAGAAGCAGGAGCATGGTAGAAGGAGGTGAAAAACATGAGTTTTAGAAAAGACAGTTATGTTTTACGTAGTGTAAAAGAAGAATGGCGTAAAGTCAAAATCAGCGATGAGGAAGCCAAGAAGATAGCAAAGATGCGAAGCAACAGAAGTGAAACTTATAAATTTGAAGAAAACATACCGTTCGTCTGCAAGTGTCTAGGTGACCCACGAGTAATAGAGACAGGAGAAGGACCATGGGAAGTCATGGATGTTGAAAGCCAAGACGGCACAGCGTTTTTGGTCAGTTTAGGACACACAGTTTTAAACAGAGAAGTAAAAGCGAAGATGGCGAAGCTTGCCGGATTAACAGGACAAGTCCTCATAATATTGCCTCTAGGAAAGCAAGGGAAAAAGTATTACAACTACCAAGTTTTCACGCTAACAGAATATCAAGCACTAAAAAAGTCATAAGCTGCCTCCTGAAGAGTCCGTTAAGGACGAAACCTGCTTTTTTTGGTTGAGGTTTAAAGATGTCTATTCCGAAACATTCTATGTTTGCTTTACGAGAAATCAAGCTTGCCGAATCAAAAGTCGGCAGATATAGGATGTCAACTACTGCTCACTGGTTTTGGTGTGCCGAGCAAGCGTACTGGCAAGCTAGAGGCATTTATGCAGGAGCTAAAAGACAGAAAGAAGTTGGAACACAGATACATAAAGAGCGAAAAGAAGAAGTTAAACGTTGGATTTGGGAGACCTCTTTCCTAGAGAAACTAGACAAGTTTAGGCAAGATAAATATGGTTTTGTAAGGCGGTTAGGAAAAGACCATGTTTTCTTTGACGTTAGTGGACATCCAGATGAGTTTCAAGTAACAAAAGCAAAGAAAGTCAGCATCATAGAGATTAATACAACGGAAATCAGCGAGAAACAACTTGATTTTTATATTCGCTACCGTCTTCCAATTAAGCAATTCCAATGTCAAGGTTACTGTTTCATTCTTGAGCCTTACATTAAAGAAATAGGATATGAGCTAGATAAGATTCACGCTGTTGAATTATGGCATGTTAAATATCGGCAAGAGAAAGGCATGCGTGTTTTAGTGAAGCGTGAACCTTTAGCAAGTTTTCCAGTCTTTTATTATCCTGTGCAGTTTGAAACGGAATTGTTAAGAGTTTTAGAAGGATTACAAGACCATGACATGGTTATTCCTCCAAGAGGAGCACCAAACTGTTTCAAGTGCAAGCAATGTCCAAAAGTTTACAAAGAACATTGTCAATTCTGGAGGAAGACATAATGGAAATTCAAAGAGACAAAAGAAGAAAAATCGTCCTCATAAAAACTTTAACAGAATATGAAAGAGGTTGGCTTGCAGGTATTTTGGATTCAGACGGACATTTATATTTCGGAAGACCAAAAAGCAAAAAATATAAAAATTGGCGAATTAGTGTTGAAGTATCAAATATCAATCTTCAATTCTTAGAAAAAATTCGAGAGGTTATCGGTTCTGGTTCAATTCATCCATATTATTCTCGGAAAAAAGAATGGCTTCCTGCATATAATTATAAATTAATGGCAAGAGACGGCATCGAAAAACTTCTGTCTCAATTAACTTTAATTGTAAAAGAAAAACAACGTAAATTGTTGTTGGAAGCAATACAAATATTAGAAGGAGAAAAAACCGAAACTAACAAAAGATTATTTGAAATTAATGAGGAATTTCGCCAATTAAATATACATAAAAGGTGTATCAGTTTTGGGTAGAGAAGAAAAATATGTTTACATAGCTAAAGACGTACATCATAAGCTTTCACTTATTAAACTTTATGGTGACCTCCAAATCCATGTTATAGCTTCTAATCTTTTAAGAGCTGCTTTAGAAAGTGATATTTTAGAAAAAATTTTAATGAAAGAGTTAGGAGACAAAGTGAAAGTAGAACATATTTTGAAATATCTAAGAAAGAACACATAATTAATTAATTCAAATTTTACATAATTCAAATTGTTTTTCAATGATTTAAATACACACGCTTTAGACGTTGTTTTTTGATTATCATGCGAAACATCATAACGGTATTAAGAGAGAAAATTCAACGGCGTAAACCAAGCAGACTTCCAGCTTACGAGCGTGGATGGCTTGCAGGTGTAATAGACGGCGATGGCAGCTTAATGTTAAAGCGGTTCGGCAATACGTTCCGAGTCTGCGTCACCGTCACTAACACTAACATCCTCATTATTGAACACTCTTTAAAAATTACAAATCAAGGGCATTTTTGGAAAAGTGAAAGACACAGCGAGAAGTTAAAGACAGTTTATGTCTGGGAATTAGAAGGACAGCAAGCAAAGCAAGTGTTAAGCCAGCTTGTTTTAGTCGGAAAAGAACAGCAACGAAAGTTGCTTTTAGAAGCTGAAGATTTAATCCAACAGCATGGAGCAGGCTACACGCCATACGTTCAGCGGCTAGAGAAGATTCGACAGCAGATTCACAAGCTGAACAGGAAAGGAGCATTTTGAGCTGTCCAGACATTGAAACGTGTGATATACGACTTGACAAAGACAGTTGGCAATATAGATGTTTAAAAGAATACAAGAAATGTTGGCGATACATAGAAAAACACACTGAGAAAAAAACACCGAAAGAATGGTTGGAGGAAAAGAAATGATAAGGAAGAAATTACAGGTTAAATGTCCAGATATTAAAAAATGTCAGCATAATATTGATGCTGAAACTTTTAGAAAATATTGCTGTGGACAAGAGTATTCGCCGTTCCAATGTATCTGGTACGAAGAACGACATACAATAAAAATGACACCTTTCCAATGGGCTAAAATTAAGAAATTGTTGGAGGTTCCATCATGCTCAAAGTAAACGAGATTTTTGTCGGCATTCAAGGAGAAGGATTAAACATTGGAATGCCTCAACTTTTCATCCGTTTCTGGGGCTGTAACCTCCGCTGTAGCTGGTGTGATACACCTTACTCATACGAACCTAAAGGATATTTGGATGAAGAAGCAGTTAAAATGTGGCGTTTTTCAGCTTATCAGGAATATTCAGTTAAAGAATTGTTTGAGGAAATAAGTAAAATCTCAACATTAAAAGCCGTCTGTATCACAGGCGGAGAACCGTTAGTGCAGCCTAGAGATGAGTTAAGAGAATTATTGCGTCTTTTAGGCGACTATGGATATTACAGGCACCTTTTCACTAACGGAACAATTTATGATGAGGACATTTTTGAAGAGTGTAATTTTATCAGCATGGACATGAAGCCGCCAAGCAGCAAGATGAAGAGTGAGATAGGCTGCTTGCGAAATCTTAACTTGCGATATGACAACGGCTTCCAATGTGAAGTTAAAGTTGTCATTAAAGATTTAGACGATTTTGTATTCGCTTTAAAGCATGTAATACCAATTGCTAGGATGCCTGTCATATTGCAGCCAGAAGGAAAGGAAGATTCGATTCTTTCTGGAAAACTAATTCAACAAATCAAAAATTGGGTTTTATCACAAGAATTAAACAATGTTCGTGTTCTTCCACAGCTACACAAGCTTTATGGGTGGAAGTAAAATGAAGCTGATTATTCGAGACAAGTTTGACGCAGCTCATTACCTGCCTGGACACCATAAGTGTGGAAATGTTCACGGACACACTTACCATATAGAAGTAGCTTTCAACGTTTCAGAACCAAACAAAAACGGAATAACAGTTGAGTTTGGAACGTTAAAGCGAATAGTTAAGCAATATGTATCTGAAGATTTTGACCATAAACTGATTAACGATGTGATTAAAACTCCTCCAACAGCAGAGAACATTGCCTATATCGTCTTTAACACTTTGAATTGTGTCTTAAAAATGGAAAAAATTGCAGCTTATGTTTCCTCCGTCACCGTCTGGGAAACCGAAAATTGCGGAGCAAGGTATCCATGAAAGGGCAAGGATTATCTGAGCCTGAATGTCCATTTCCAATCTTAAAATCATGTAAGAAATGTCCAGCTAACAGCAGGAATGGAGGAGAATGTGAAGGTTGGAGGGTTATGGAGAAATGAGCAAGAAGAAGGAATCTAAGAAAGAATGTAAGTATGCTCCGATACCGTGTCTGTACAATTGGGATTGCAGTAAATGTTGGTGGAGTTACGCTTTTAGCAGGTGATTTTATGAAACTCTATTTTGCCGGCGGAGAAACACAGGATTACGCTATTATTCTTGATATTGCAGGTGTTAAAAGGCGCTTGTTATCATTCTTCTATGTTCCTAAATTTTTAAAAGAAAAGAAGCATAAGCTTGCTGAATATTACGGCACAGATAAAGATTTATTTATTGACAGCGGAGCTTATTCAGCATTCACGCAAGAAGCAGAAATCAACATTATGGATTACATTGATTTTCTGCAATTTCACCAGCCTGAAACATACGCTAACTTAGATGACATTAACAGCTGGGAGAAAACACTTAAAAACCAGAAGCTTATGGAAGAAGCTGGACTTAAACCTATTCCAGTCTGGCATGCTAAAGAACCGTTTAACGTTTTAAAAGATTACATTGGAAGCTATAATATTGTTGGCATAGGATTTGCTACGTTAGCAGCAAGTCAAGACAGAAAACATTTAGCTAAGACGTTAATAACAGAGTTTCCAAAACAGAACTTTCATCTTTTCGCTTTAACTCATCTTGGCGTTCTTGCTGAATACAACTTTTATTCTGCTGACAGTACAGGATGGGTCTTGCGAGCGTCAAAATTTGCAACCATTGACACTCCGTTTGGTTACATCGGTTTCAGCCAGCGATATGAAGGTGGAATGAGCACTCAAGGAATCGGAGGAACAACAGGATGCAAGTTTGTTGGAGACTTAGACGAGAAAGACAAGACGCTTTTAACCACATATTTGCAAACTTTCGGATTTTCAATCTATAATTTAAGCACAGAATACAAGCGAAGCTGGATTCTAAGAGTGTTTTACCAAGCTAAATTCTTCCTCTTGTACGAAGAAGCATGCAACAGTATAAGGCGAGAAGGAAAGCCAGTAACAACCAGAATGCTTGACGCTTTTTTAAGACAGAAAATAGGAGGATGGAAGACACATGCCTGAAGTTGAAGACGAAGTTGAAATAGAATTAAAGTTAGATGACCAAACACTCAAAAGAATGTTGGAATTAAAGGAAAACGAAATAATGAAAGGCTGTGATGGAAACCATTATTTTACTGCTGTCCGAAAAGGAGATAGAATTTACATTGTGTTCTCGGAAAGCGTCACATTAGAGTTTGATATGAGTGATTATGCTCCAGATTGGGATGAACCATAATGGACGAAGAAAAAGAATACGAGCAATTATATATGTGGATACTAGACGTCTTAAGCAAGAAAGGTAAATTCTCGACAGAAATCAAGAAAAACACTCCAAAAAGAGCTTCTAACGCTTTAATCGAGCTTACTTCAGGATACAATAAGAAAGAAGAAGACGTTTTAGGAAAGACGTTTGAAGAGAAAGGTTCAGATGTTGTTTACGAGACAGTTGAGTTTTACAGCTTATGTGAGCATCACCTGCTTCCATTCTACGGTAAGGTTCACATTGCTTATATGCCTTCCAAAAACGTGGTTGGGTTATCAAAACTTGCTAGGCTTGTAGAGATGTATAGTCGCCGCTTGCAGATTCAAGAACGTTTAACCAACCAGGTTGCAGACGCATTATGGTTTAACGAAAATTTGCACCCTAAAGCCGTCTTTGTCATGGTGGAAGGAAAGCACCTGTGCATGATGCAGAGAGGAGTCAAAAAGCAGGAGACAGTCACAGTTACAACAGCAGCTAGAGGACTTTACGCTGTTGGCGACAACGCTCACCGGTTCCGAGAAGAAATTTTAATGGTGATAAAAAGGCAACAGAGGAAGAAACATGACAAGAAAAGTTAAAAGGCAAAGTGAAAAGAAGAAAAATTTTGTTGAATGGTACGTTAAGCAAGGTTTCAGTTTCTTCCAATGTAAAGAAAAGTCGAAAGAACCATTAACAAAATGGGAAGAGTTTCAAGAGCGTAAGCCAACAGAAGATGAAGCTTTAGCATGGAAACACTCAACATTTAACATTGCTGTTGTCGGCGGAAAAATCAGTGGAAATCTTGCTGTTATTGACATTGACAACGACACAAAGAAAGGAAAGATTTTGCATACATTATTCGGAGCTGACATTGAAGATAAAACGTTTGTTGTACGCACAGCAAGAGGCTTCCATGTTTATGTTAGAACAGACTTTCCAATCCGCAGTTTCAAGTTAAGCGGTGAAAAAGTTGCTATAGACGTAAAAGCAGAAGGAGGCTACGTGTTAGCTCCGTCAAGCATTCATCCTTCAGGAGCATCATACGAGCCTAAAATTTTCTTGCCTGAGCATAGTATAATGGAATGGCACGGAGATTTAAAGCAAGATTTAATTGAGCTAATAGAAAAGAAGTTTGATGAGAAGCTAGGTAAAGAAGAAGTCAACATAAACGAGTTGCTTACAGGTGTAGAAGAAGGAAAGCGGAACAATGCAGCAATAATTGTTGCTTCATATTACAGGCGGAGAAGATTAACGAAAGAAGAAGGATGGGAGCAATTAAAGCTTTGGAACACAAATAAAAACAAACCGCCTTTAGAGCAAGATGAGTTAAAGAGGACATTGGACAGTGCGTATGAAAGAGAAGAAGCATACAATTACAAGTTTGCTAAAGGCGTAATGGACAAAGAACTTTTCAACAAGCAAGATTACAGCATGGCAGAAGAGTTATTGAAGCGAGAAAACGTTTTAGAATGGATAGAAAAAGAAGTTTTCAGCGACATTATAGGACACAGAAAACAGAAAGTCAGCCTTTTCCTGCTTAATCTTGTAGAAGAAAGCGTCCATGTGCAAGGTGACACATCCACAGGCAAGAGCTACATGGCAGACAGAGTTTTCGACTGTTTTCCACGGCACAGATGGTTCAAGATTACAGGAGTAACAGACAAAGCAATAAGGTATTTAGATGAAGACATTAAGCATCTTTACCTTGCTGAATGGAAAGCTGTCGGAGCAAGAGCAGGAGAAGAAACAACAGCACAGTTTGACATTAAGCTGGTTATAAGTGAAGGAAAACTAAAAATCTTAGTTGTTGAGCGAGATGAAGAAACAAAAAGAATGAAGACACGGATTATTGAGACTTCAATAGCTAACATTATAAGCACAACAACAGACACAGAGATTCCAAGCGAGTTACAGAATCGAGTTTGGGAAATAACAACAGACAAGAGTTTAACACCTGAAATTGTAAGAAAGAAAATTGAGGAAGAAGGAGGAAAACTTCCTTCAGAACGGATGTACAGCCCAGCAGAGAAAGCACGAAAAATAGTTAGATGTGCAGTTGAAATTTTGAAAGACGCTCCTAAAGAATGTGTCATTCCATACATGACTGAAACGCTTCCAATGTTTGAGAAATTATGGAATAATCCACGAGCAGCAAGAGACGTAGAGAAAATGATGCGTTTAATCTATGCTTCTGCACTACTACATTCAAAGAATCGTCCGATTGTAGATGATAAAGGAACACCTGTTCTTGTTTGCTTGCCTCAAGATTTCCTCTACGCTTGGGAATATGGAAACGAAGCAATAATAGGCACGTTTACAGGCGAGACACAGCGCTACAGAGAAATGAAAGACAAAGTAAAGGAGATAGCGGAACATAATAAGCCTATTACAGCAGAGAATTTAGCTAAGATTGTTGGTGTGTGCAGTTTAGAGACAGCGAGACGATGGCTTAAAAGAATGGAAAACGACAAATTCTTACTTTTGAAAGAAAGAGGAAAAGCAGGAAAGAGAGTTTACAGTTTCATAGAAGAAGCAGGAACTGTCGAAGTTGAGCTTAACATAGAAAAGATGTATGAGCAAACTTTAAAATTTCTTGAATCAGTCGGTCAGTCGGTCACCGAGAAATGCGAAATAAAAAAATCCGAACAAAAAATTCTGAAAGTCCGTTTTGCAGTGACCGTCTGTGTTTCTGTTGAAGATTTACCAGACGCTGAACCTGAAGAAGATGAGCAATATAAGCCTAAAAAGAGGGATTGGTAATGCTGCTTTCAGTTGACACGCTTAACCTTCCTAAGCACGGTACAATTTTAGAGTTTTGGAAAGTCGGTGCTGTCGAACCCGAGTTTATCCAGCGTCCTTTCAATCCGTTCTTCTACAGCTGGAAGCAATGGGGACAGCAAGAAAAAGAGATAACAGTACTTAAAGATTTACAGAAGAAGAAAGTTTGGAAAGTTGAGTTTGAAGACACAAACGTTTTAGAAAGGCATCGTACATCTTACACTTTTCAAGATAACATTCCATATAAGCAGCTTGTTGCTGCACTACTAGGCTTTAAGGAAGTTTCACCGAAGCCTGCTCATGTTGCTGTTGATATTGAAACTTATAAAGGAAAAGTTGTAGCGTGTGGATGGTATGAACCTAAAGAGCAAATTGTGTTCACAGGTTCAGAATTTGACATTTTAGCAAGCTTAAATGTTCAGTTACAAGAGAAGAATCCAGACATCATAGATACTTACTGGGGCAGCTATTTTGACGTTAAAAACCTTATGGAAGCTGCTAAACGAAACAATGTTAAGCTTAAATGGGGAAGAGACGAAAGCCAGCCTTACATAAGGAAACGAGAGTACAGTCGTGGTCCAAAGAAAGGCGTGGAACACACAGTTAAGATTAGAGGACGGATTCATTTTGACGTTTGGAAAGAAGTTGAGATGGACCAGACACTGCGTGGAATAAAAAATAAAAAGTTGCAGACAGTAGCAGAATGGTTTGGATTCGGCACGCCAACAAAATATGACCATGCTAATCTTATGCAGTACGGCATGGAAGTAGTTAAAAGTGAATGTTTAGAAGATTGCCGTAAGACGTGGCTGCTAGCAGAACATTATCTTAAAAACCTCTATGTGTTAGCTGAAGATTTCCTTTATTTGCCTTTAAACATGATTGTTGAGCGTAGTCCCAGCCATCCTCCAAACACGATTTACATGAGAGAGTACGAAAGGATAAATGTTGTAGCAACAGAAAGCAATAGAGAACGTTTTCCTCAATTCTTCCATAAAGCAAAGAAAGCGTATGAAGGAGCATTCACAAAACTTTATAATCCTGGCATTTATGAAGGTGACCTCTTCAAGGATGATTTTAAGAGCATGTATCCTTCTGTAATGGCATGCTTTAACCTAGACCCGCTAACTGTTAAACTGCTTTCTGTTGAACCTGCATTAAAGCCTGAATGGATAGTTAAGTTTCAAGATGACAAGATAATGGTTTACGACAAGAACGTGAAAGGCATAATCACCGTTCAAATCAGCACGGAAGAAAGCATCAGCAAACGTTGGATTCAAAACTTAATGCTGTGGCGTAAAGAAGTTACAGACAGAGTAGAGAAAGAAGGAAAGACACCTGAGCTTGAAAGCAGACAATGGGCTATTAAAGTTTTAATGAACGCTCTTTATGGTTACCACGGAATGAAATATGCACGCTACGGCTGTGCTCCAATAGCAGCGTTAGTCACTGGCATAGGACGCTTCTTTATGTTAGAGACAGTAAAATTTGTTGTTTCACAAGTTAAAACAGTTATTGAAGTTGACACAGACGGAGTTTACATTCAGCGTGGATGGACAGATTTCCATGTGCAAGATTTAGAAGCATACATTAAAACACTTATCCCGGAACGCTATGACTCATCCTTCATCCATATTACAGAGGAAACGTATGACGCTGGCATCTTTTACGAAGAGAAAGGCTACGTCTTAAAGAAAGGTGAAAAACTAAACTTTTACGGCAGTGGATTAATCGGCAGGCATCACAGTAAAGTATGCGATAGAGTTTTAGAAGAAGTAATAGAGCGGATTTTCAAAGGCGAGCAAGTTAAAGATATTTTATGGAAGTACACGAAACTGAAAGATTTTCCGTTAAGCGACTTCGTTATGACTGCTGAATTAAAGAAACATCCTGACCAATACGACAGTAAAAGCATGTATTACAGCTTATTAAAGCAATTGCGAGAAGCAGGAAAAGACATAGAGTTAGGAATGGAAGTCAGCTACGTTAAAGTAAAGAAAAAATACAAGCCAATCGGGCTTTCAGGCAGCTACGACTTGGATTATGATTATTATCGCAAGAGGATAGCGAGAACGTTAGCTGCAATATTGAAACCTACACAGAAGCTGAATGTTTCAACAATTGAGAAGATAATGCTCGAAGGACAGATGGTGTTTTAAAATGAAGGTTTACAGAGAAGTTAAGTATTACGTAAAGAAAAACAAGCGAAAGATAGAGAAGCAGCTAGTCGTGGATACGCTTACAACTACCGTCTTTTGGTTTGTTGTGCATGGATTAAAAGACGTCTTTATTGTTAAACTCACAACCGAACAGGTTCTCCTAGCTGGGCTTTCAGGTGCAGTATTGAATATTATGCTGGGAGGCTTTTATGGGCAAATTTTAAACTTGGCAAGGAAAGTGAGTAAATGTCTGTAGAAAAGAAAAAGAAAAAGAAACAAGAACAGGTTCAATTTGAAGTGTATTTAGACGGCAACATACTCCGAATCTTTGACCCAACAACAAAGCGGCAGATAAGCTTAGACGCAGTGCAGTTGTACCGTTTCTTAAAACAATGTTTAGAAGGAGGAAAGCTGGAGTATGTAAGAACAGTTAAGCGACAGACAAAGAAAGTGATGGATGCAATAAAGGAAATTTGGAAAGATAAAGATAAAATCGGCACAGATTGGATTTCAACATTCTGGTTTCTCAAGAAACAGCTAGAAGAAATTAAAGAGAGGAAATTCACTGCTGACGTTATGATAAACGAATACGCCGACTGCATAATCATAATCACAAAATTCTTTATGAATTTAGGCTTAGACCCAGAGAAAGTTGTTCTAAGAAGGTTAAATGAGCGTCATAGAGGACGCGTAGATGAGATTATCGAAAAATACAATAAGAAAAGGGAGGAAGAACAGAATGCAAGTAAAGAAAGTTAAAAGAAGTTTCAGAGGCAAGAAAGTTAAATTTTATCTTGCAGGACCAATAAATGCGGTTCAAGGGGAAGGTTACATTCTATGGCGAAACGTAATAAAGGAATTTCTTGAATCAATTGGTCATTCATCTGTTAATCCACTAGACAAATATCAGAAAGGACCAGCAGCAGAAAAGACGCTGTTTGAGGATTCTATCCGAGATGTTTCTTATCCTATTGAGCGTATTCGTGAGCATGTTCGCAGAAGAGTTCTTAATCCTGACTATGATTTAATGGATAAGTCAGACGCTTGTATTGCTTACATTCCATTCTATTCTGTTGGGACAAGTGCAGAATTAGGTTATTTGTATCGTGTAGGAAAACCTGTCTATGCTGTTGTTGATATGCCAAAAGAAGAATGGTCAGCATGGATGATTGGTTTAACAACGCTTATTTTTACGTCATGGGACGAGCTTAAAGAATTCCTCAAGAACATGGAGGAAAGAGTATGAAAGAAGAAGGCAAGATAAGGAAGTTTGAAACAGGAGCAACTCGAGACACAGATTTAGGCAAGTTAGATTATGAAGGTTTTCTAAATCCACTAGTCCTCAAAGCCTATGCAGAATATATGAATAAACACCGCCTGCAATCTGACGGACAGCTTAGAGAGTCAGACAATTGGCAGAAAGGCATACCTAAAACAGCATATATGAAAAGCATGTTTCGACACTTCATGGATTTATGGTTGGAGCATAGAGGATATGAAAGCAGAGGAGGAATCAAAGAAGCTCTTTATGGCATTATCTTTAACAGCATGGGCTACTTGTTTGAAATGTTAAAAGAAGAAGAAGTTGATGTTAAGAAGCATGCGGTTTATCGTGAAGTTACAAAGATATGGGCAATCCTTTATCGCCAGAAAATTCACTCAAAAAGACGCCAAGGAAAAGCGTTTGAGCAGATGGTCAGCAATGCGTTTAAACGTTTAGTTGAAAGGTGTCAAGGATTCGGATTCTGGTTTATGAGGATTTACGATTATCAAACTTTCATTCACCTTAATCCACGCTTCTTTGCTCCTAAGCAGCCAGCTGACTTTCTCGCTTGTAGTGAGGGACGCTTCCATCTAATTGAATGTAAAAGTACACAACAGAACAGATTCAACCCAGAAGTCTTTAAGCCTCACCAAGAAGAAGCAATGCGGAAGATTACAGATGCAGATGGCAAGTATTGGCTTCTCATATTGCACAGAGGAAAAGTGAAAGCGGAACAAGTGATTTACGCTTTTGATTATGAGCGTTGGTGCAAGCTGAAAGAAGCAATGAAGAAAGAGGTTTTCAAGACGGCAGATTGGGAGCTGCTTAACACTTATGCTAAACTGGTTTTCAAACGCGAGAAAGGAAGCTGGAAGTTAGGATGGCTTTTTGGAACGGAGGATTAAAGATGGATAGAAAAGAAAGGTTGGAGATTTTAAGAGAACGGTTAAAACGCCTTAAAGTCGAGATGAAGTTTAGACATGAAGATGAAACATTAGCGTTTTATCTACCGTTAGAAGATAGGGTTGAAATCTTTCTCGACATCTGGATTAAAGACACTTTTGCATGGTGGCAAAATATTAAAAAATATGTTAAACTGTCGTTTCCTAAATTTGTTACTAAAACTTTGAACCGTACTTACTTACATGAGTTTATTCATTGGGCTTCAGATGAAGCATCAGACGAGCAATGTGAAGAGATGGCAGTGAGATTAAGCTTCGGAGAAAAATTTGCTAAAATGTTGTCGGAGCTGGACGATTAATGTTATCTGGAATCTTACGACAAATCCGAAAGCATCTGGGATATTTCATGGGAAACGATGAGCAACTCCAAAAAAGTACCAAACAAGCGGGAGAGCAGTGGATTCCAGCGGTATTAGAACGCTTTTCCTCCAACATTTTTACGGATGGCTGTCATCTTATGGGAAAATTGGAAAGACGTTTGGATGTTTCGCAAGACATAGGATAGGTGAAGCATGTTGAGCTTGAAAGAAGTTAGGCGAAGAATGGTCATAGCAATGGGCTGCTGCTGTGCTGCTTGCGGTCAGCGTTTCACACCTGACCAGCTGATTATTCACCATAAAGGTTTTGATAAAGGCATGCTGCTTGGCTACCGTCATCCTAGCCGCTATAAGATGCTGAAAGATTTTAAAGAAAAAGGCATTATACCGCCTGATGCTGAGCTGCTGTGTGATGACTGTAACCGTAAACGTCATAAGTATCGTCCAAGCTTCAAAAAGATTTTTGGTAATCGCCAAACTAAGATGTATCGTAAAGCTTCAGATTTGCTGGATGAAAAGCTTGTTGAGCTGCTAACATCTGAAGAAAAACAGCGTTATGAAGCTGACTTGAAACGCTACCTTAAAGCTTACCCTTTCCTTGCTGAGCCTGTAACACTTGACTTGCTTAAAGAAGTTTTGCTGATTAAAGATGTGCAGGTTCCACGCTTGCGTTCTATTGTGCTTGACCGTAGCTTGGAAGTTAAAGATTTATTGTCTGCACAGAAGCAGCTTGACGCATTACAGCGTACAATGGTTTTGTTGTTTACTCGTATGGGAATAGGCTACACTACTAGAACAAGACGTAAACAACCGAAAAAGATTAGGACACCGTTAGAAGAGCAGGAGGAGGAAGAAGCGTGAAAGTTAAACGAATAACAATAAAACGTCTAACTTTAGATGCTACGGCGGGAAATCGAAGAATGTGGGAAAGCAATAGTGAGAACATTATATATTTGGATATAGAGAAAAAACTAACAATCAAACCAAACATATTTGCTGACACCCGTATTCTTTCCTTTAAAGATGAATGTTTTGATAATATTTTCTTTGACCCGCCGTATTGTTGGGCAGTATATTCAGGTATGTATGCATTTCCTGACCTTGAAAGTTATAATAAAGCTAAAGAAAAATGGAAGCGAGCAGAAGAATATTGTAAAATTCCTCCCTATTATGGCATGGATAAATATTCTAATCGTTCTGCTTTGATAGCTTACATTTATCGTTCTTTGAAAGAATTTCATAGAGTTTTAAAAGATGATGCATTATTATGGTTCAAGTGGAACGATATGGTTATTCCGTTCTCAAATATATTAGCGTTGTTTGAAGATTGGAAATTATTAATGAAAATCTATAACGTCCGAACCGGGGGAAAGGGAAAGACGGCAAAGACATTTTGGTTTGTGTTTGAAAAGATAAAGAGGGAAGAAAAATGAAACAACTTACCAAAGAACAATATCTTGAAACCATCCGTAATCCTGCTGCCTGCTGGCGGCATATTTTAGGTAATCCGTTTACGCTTTCACCTAACCAAGAGCTGGTTATGAAGACTATAGGTGACTATATGGAAACTGTTGTTATTGCAGGTAGCAAGTCAGCTAAATCTACAATGTCTGCCGGATGCAGCTTATGGGGGATTTATCGTATGCTGCAAATCAAAAACGCACATAAGCATTATGGCTTAACGCCTGGAATGAAACTGTACGCTATGAATATTGCACCACAAGAAGATTTAGCTTTAAACATGGTTTTAGCAATGATTAAAGGATTAGCATACAACAGTGAGTATTTATCGCAATACATCGAGAACGAGAAGAGGGAAGAATTACATTTTACAGGAGGCATCGTAGCAAGAGCTCAAGGGTCAAGCAGCCGAGCAGGTAGAGGATACGCAATTTTCAGCTTAATTTTAGATGAAGTCTGTAGCTTTATAGATACCAAAGGACACATGAGTGGAACAGAAGTTTTAAACGCTTACACACCACGTCTTGCACCGTTTGGAACTGACGGACGCTTAATTGCTATTTCAACTCCGCAAGGACGCAGTGGTACAGGATATGAATTGTTCCGTACTGGCAAACCTATCCGTGTCTTGCAGGAAGAGCCATCTCACAACCAACATCCTTTCCGAGCAGTTTTTCAATATGCAACTTGGGAGCTTAATCCGCTTCCTCAATACAAGCGAGACAGCGAGTTTATGAAGAAAGAGTTTCTGCGTGACTCATGGATGTTTGACCGTGAATATAAAGCATTGTTTGCCGATGTTATCTCGGCTTTTCTATCTGCTGAAAAGATAGAAGAATGCGTTGATGTAAACCTTAAACTTCCTGAATACGAGAAAACACAGAATTACATAATTACAGGCGACCCAGGTTTTGAGCGTGATAACTACGCTATTGTTATGGGACATGAAGATAAAGAAGAAAACGTTATTGTTGACCTTGCTATTGCTTTTGAGCCTCCATTAAACATTGTTGAAATTGAAAATCTCTATGAAGATTTATGCCGACGCTACCGTGTTGTAGATATTGCTCTTGACCAATATCTTTCTTTAGCTACTATTAAACGCTTGCAAGATAAAGGACTTCCTGCTAGGGGAGTAAAACGTGGTGCTAAATCTGACGTTCAAATATACCAGCCGTTGCTTGAGCTTGTAAACATAAAAAAGATTAAGCTGCCTGACTATCCTCCGTTGATTCGAGAGCTTAAATTCCTGCAGCGTGTAACTTACACAAACCGCTATCGTGTTGAAGCTGCTCCGGGATTCACAGACGACTTAGCTGATGCTGTTGCTTTGCTGACTTATGTTTTGCGTGTGGAAAGAAAAGGAAAAGGAATTGTCATGTTTTAAAGGGAGGTGAAAAACAAGATGGGTTTTGTTGAACGCTGCTTAACAAAGCGTGTAATACGCAAGAAAAAAGGAAAGCGAGATGAAGTTATCGTAGTGAAGCCTAACGGCATTCTTGTTTGGGGTGTCAAATTCGCTATTGCTATGACTCTTTCTCTTTCAGCTTTAGAAGTGTTTTACATGGTTTTGTTCCGTGCTTTTAGCAGTGAAATTTTTGCCGGCATCACAAGTCTTACAGGTTTTGTTACTGGGATTTTGGTAAGCCATAAATCGTAAGTAATCAGATACACAGTTCCACACCGCAGAAAGGAGAAAAAATAATTCCTGCCAAAAATATTTTATTTCCGTTTCTCGGTGACCGACTGACCGACTGTTGGTTTCTCAACGTAATTCAGCGTTAATCATTGTAATTTTGCGTAACGCCTATAAAGAAGGCAGGTTATTGTTATTTTGAGGTTAAAGAAATGGCACAATTAAAAGAAACAACATTAAAAGCACTAAACGCTTACATAGAAAAGTTATACGGTGAAGACGCTGAATTTACGGAAGATTTAGAGCAGCTGAGACAAGCCAAGACAGCAAGTGAGATTGTGGACGTATTCATTAACTTAGCATGGGACTTAGAAACTTTCGTAGCTTTTGTTAAAAACATGAAATTAAACAGAGAAGACAGCATGGAGCTTGTCTGGGAAGCTGTAGAACAGCAAGATGGATGGTCAACATAATGGAAAAGATAATCTCGGTTTCACCGCAATTCGTAGTATGCCAAGATTGCCAATGTGTTGCAGAAAAAGCAGTGTTGAAAGATGGAAAAGTGAAGTGTATAAATTGCGGAAGCGCAAACATCAAAAGTTCATACAGTTGAGGAAGTGAAACAAAAATGAGCCATTGTCTTATCCTTCCAAATCATAACGTCCGTAAAGATGGCAGCTGCAAGCGTCATTCCTTATGCTCAACTCAAGGAATCAAAGATGGAAAAATTGTTGAATTTGTTGCCGGTGAAACGTTAGGTCCTTTAACTAATCTTCCAGGATGTAAAGCTCACAAGAGTAGTTATAATAAGTGGGAGGAGGTGAAAAGAAAAATGGGTAAGAAAAAGACAGCTAAAAGAGAGGAGAAGGCAATTGAGAAGCCTGCTGCTGAAGCTGAACCTAAACCTGAAGCTGCTGCAACTGCTAAACTGTCATTTACAGACGAGCAATTTCTCGAAGCGTTAAAGCAAATTGGTAAGCCAGCTTCCAGTCGTAAAGTCAGTGACAAGCTAGGCATAACAGACGCAGATAAAGGGCGAGCAATTGTAAGGCGAGCAATGGAGAAGCTGATAGAAGAAAAGAAAGTTGTAGCGGTTGAGCCAGAGGCTCAGACACGAGTGGGCAAATTGTACAAGCTTGCCTAAAATCCCTCTTTTTTTTTCTTTCATTTTAACTTATCTCTCTGCAGTCTTGTTGAACAGTTTAAACGAATGGTTTAAATTTAAGTTTTATCAGAAGTCAATTAGATAGAATATGCTAGACGCTCTTTACGTGAGAGGATGGGACGACTGCTTAGAAGCTGTTGAGATGATTATCTTGAAAGTGAACAGTCCGGAAGAAATGAAAAGCAAGATTGCACATCTGAAAAGATTGGTTAAAGAAGACAAATTTAAGAAGATTAGGAATGAATTGGGAGCTTTCAACATCTTCTAAGCTTTCGTTATTTCCTCATATTTAAGCGTAACCAGCAGCCTAATTAAATCTGCATTCTTTTCTAAGCCGTAATGTCTCTTCACTGCCAAAAACCTCTTCTTCATTTCTCCGTCAAACACCACTCTGACCTGTGGCGCTTTGTTCTCTTTCTCCTCCATACAATATCCCTTATTTAATTTGTGTAATTTTTATTTATAAGGTTTATGTCGAAACAAAACGTTTATATTACACGCTGTAATTATGTGTAATTCAGAATTATTCGCAATTACAAGCAGGAAGATGACGTTTTGAGCATTGAAGAACCGAAGCCTAAAAGTTTCTTGACAAAGATTAAAGAAGCTGTTTTTAAAAGAGGAAGTGTAGTATTTCCAGAGCAAGCAGCTCAATCAACCGTTTATCCTGAGCCTAATTTTCAAAACATGACTAACCTTTTCTTAGGCGACCCAGACGTAGCAGCAAGCATCGAGTTTATTTCTGCAGTCGGAGTCGGCGGTGGCTTTGAAACAACAATGAACGAGAAATATACACAGAAATCAGATGGAAAAACAGCTAAGGAAATTGTAGATGATAAATGTCAAGAATTTGGTTTTGATGAGCTTATTCAAGAGATAGCTCAAGATATTATAGGCTGGGGAAACAATTTTGTCTGGAAAGGAAACAGTGTAAAGTTTGAGAAATGTGTACGCATTTTGCCTTATTGGGTTCAGAAAGTTGATTTTAAAGATTTTAAGATTCAAGCTTTACATTTACAAGAAGCTCAAGACTTACCGTCCGAGATTGATGGAAAAGAGTTAGTTTGGCTTCCTTTTAACCGTTCAGGCAAAGACCGCTTAGGTGTTGGGCTTTTACAAGGGCTTTTAACATCATACGGGACAGGCGGAGAAATTCGTCCTCCGTTCGCTCAGATAAAAGCAAGAGTCCAAGCAGCAATGGCTGACCAAATTGAGAATTTTTCATCTTACAATGAAGTTTGGGTTTTTAAGGGAATTCCAGACGCCAAAGTACCTGAATACAACACGAAAGTCCAACAGATGAAGAAAGGACGGAGGATAACAACAAACGTTGAAGCTGAAATTGTACGTTCAATTCCTGAAAGAATGAGAGGACTAGACTTTTACGTTGAAACGTTATTCAACAGCTTTTATCTAGGGCTTAAAACACCTTACGCTAAACTTGTTTTAGGCGGAACATTCACAGAAGCGGCTGCCAATGCTGCTCTTGTTGTCGGCGGCTTTTCAACTGCTCGTCTTCAACGTTTGCTGAAACGCCATATTGAAAGTGAATTTTTTAATAAATGGGTTGAAGAAGCAGGATTAGACAGTAAGCAAGCTCAGATAAGACTTCATTGGCGACTATTGCGGATGCCTGACATGAGCGTGTTAATGTCTCTTTTAACAAAACTTAACGAGTTAGGCACGCTGAAAAGTCCTGAAATAAGAAAGATTTTGATAGACATGGGGTTACCAATTGAGAAAGCAGAAGCTGTTCCTGCTGAACCTGCTGCAAAACCAACTGTAACTGCTGAAACACCTCCTCTTCCACAACAACCGGCAATCTCAGCAGAAAAGAAGCATGAGATGACTCCGAGGGAGTATTAATGAGCTGCCGAAATCTCAGAGAGAACAGAATTATTCCGGAAGCATTCGGAGACTTCTCCACGTCTCCTTTCTCCCTCCTCAGATTCTCTGTTCTCCGAGACGGTAGAAGCTTTCAAACTCGGCAGGAGGAGGTGAAAATATAAATGGAATTTAAAAAAGCACTTATCTATCTTACTGTGGCTCTTGTAGCACTTGCAGGAACATTCTTTGTATTAGAGAAAACAATAATGCAGATTGACACGGCAACAATTCCTGAGCCTTTCGGAGGTATCATTGTATATCTCCAAACGTTCTTCAGTTCTGGAATGGTTGCTACAGGCATTGTTTGGTTCAGAAACATCTGGGGATATGTCAGAAGGAAAGCACAGAAGTTAGCAGATGGCGAAAGAAAAATTGAATATAATTTTATGAAGCTAGGTGAAACAGCTGCGTATTATGTTGGAAGCATAGGTATCATATTCCAAGCTGCTCCAACCGTTGAACTGAGAGCTATTGGAACTGTTGCTGTTTTCTTGCTTGATGTGTTCCTGTCTGAACTGAGCCACATGTTCGCTACACTTTAAACACTCCTGAAGAGCTGCTGAAACGCAGCGAAACAGAGTTTTTCTGTCGGGTGAATAAATGCCGAAAAAATCACCGAGATGTTTATATCAAGAAGGATGCAGTTGTGGAGCTCCCGAGCAAAAGTTGGCGTTTTGTTTGCCGTGTCTTGTCTCGTCTTTAATGCAGAGTACAGGATGTTTAGTTGAAAATTGCGTTAGAAACACGAGAATTCCAATAAAGCAGGCAGCTCATTATTATGAGCATCTTATTGACATAATAACACTTAGGCAAGGAATCACAAAATGTCTTCAGCAATCTTGTCCGGACTTTTATGAGCTTCCACAGTTTGCTGATTCATGTTCACAGTTTTTAGGCTTAATTAAAATGATGGGAGGAAATCCGAAGCAGTATATTCAGTAGGTGAAAAACATGCCAGTACCTAAACCAGGAGAAAAAGAAAAACAAGACGAATTTATCGGCAGATGTATGAGCAACGAAACAATGCAGAGTGAATATCCAGAGCAAGAGCAAAGATTAGCAATTTGTTTCAACAGTTGGCGAGATGTTCACGGTGGAAAGAAACCTGAAGAAGCTTTAATGTTATTTGGCAAACTTGAAGAAGCTGTTAAACTTCCGAACGGCAAGTTTAAGGTTCATGGAATAGCGATTCATCCGATGGCAACAATTCATCCGAGTGACTGGACTGAGAAACGTGTTTATTTTGAAGATGAGCTAATTAAAGCTGCTTCTTCACTAGCTGGAAAACCAATATTGTTAGACCATAAAACGCCTTTATCCAACTGTGTTTTAACGCTTGGAAAATGGGATGCAGAAGCTTCAGGTGTCTATTATGAAGGAGAAGTAACTGAAGAAGTAGCCGGCATGATAAAAGGCAATGTCATTAAAGGCGTTTCAATTTCCATTAATCCATGGCGGAAAGGCGGAGGCGTAGAATTCGTGAACGGCATAGCACCTTACGGCTTCGAGTTTGATGAGTTAAGCTTCTTGAAAGATTTAGAGCCAGGTGACCCTCAAGCTTGGGTTAAACTGTGCGAAACAATATCACAGGTACAAAAAATTATAGGAGGAAAAGAAAAAATGGAAAAAGAAGAATTGAAACAACTGTTAAAAGAGGTTGTACGAGAAGAGCTAAAAACATTTAAAGCACAAGAAATGAATGTTGAAGAAATTAAGGCAAAAATTACTGGGCTTGCGAAAAGACGTGCTGAAATCGCTGAAAAATTGTATCCAGAAGCAGAATTAACAACTGAGGAACGTGCTACTTTACAAGCTGAACAAGAGGTTATTTGGTCGGAAATATCAGCATTAGAGAAAGCGTTGGCAATAGTGATTACTGGCGAGGTTGCAGAAAAGCTGCCTGAAGGATACATAATTAAAATGGTTCTTAAAGAACAAGAAGAAAAGAAATGTACAGAATTCACGACAGAAGAAACTTGCAAAGCTGCTGGATTCCATTGGTATGATAATACATGCCATAAAGAGCCTAAACTGCCAGAAAACGCTGAGCTTGTCGAAGCACGAAAAGAAAGCGTGGATTTGAAAGCGAAGATAACAGATTTAGAGAAGCAGCTGAATGAAGCAGACGAAGCTAGAAAAGCAATAAAGGTTAAGGTAGGAGCAATAATACCGCCAAAGCAAATAGTTTTCAGCTACGGACAAACAGGTGGTTTCAAACGGTTAGTAGAAGCCTTACAGAAAGTTTACAATGAGATTTAAGCGTTCGGAGGAGTTTCAATGCCTTTCTATTATGTCATGGAAATTGGCAAATCAATGATAGTTAGAGACGAGTATGGAAATCTTTATCAACGTTTTGAAACAACCTTTAATCAAGAGAAACATGGAATATTACAACCTTCATGTCAAGAGTTATGTGAACATCAGCTAAGCCGTCACCATTCTACTTGTTTCTTTTCTTGCAGACACAAAAAGGCTTTAGAAGGAAAAATTCCTAAAGTCATACGTGTTCAACCTTTAACTGTTTTTGTCTGGAAAGACCGTCCTTATGCAAAGATTAAGGATGTGTTGTTAAAGAAAGTGTTTACACTTTTTGTGGAGCCGTTATCAACATGACAGTCATTAAAATGACCGTGCTGACTGAACGAACTGGAAGCACGAAAAAAAAATTAGGAGACAAACACAATGGCTGATTTATATCCAGGTTTAGCACTTGGAGACGCTCTTAATCCTAGAGATTGCCAGATGATTCCATGCAAGTGCGAGTCAGCAGTAACGAAAGGACAACTTGTAATATTCCACACTCACACAGCAGGTGAAATTCCTTCCGTAGCAACAGCAGGAGCTTTAGGAACAAACGTTCTGGGAATAGCAATGAAAAGCGGCGGTATAGGTGACATAATTCCAGTCGGCAGAAGAGGCATCTTTAAAGTTAAAGGTTCAGGAGCAATAACGGGCGGAGTTTTAGTTGTTGCTGACGTTACAGGACAAGTACAGACAATTGCAGCAAACACTTTCGAGAAGGTTGTCGGCAGAGCAATACAAACATTCGGAGCTGGAGAGAACGATGGACTTGTAGATTTAGGCTATCCTTAGGAGTTGTTTAAGATGGACCCTAAAAGTTTTAAAGAAGGAATAATCAAAGACCCAGATTTCGGTGAAGCAGGCTGGAACGCAATATTTGAAACACCTGCACTTAGAAATCCATTGTTCAAGAAAGCGTTGAAAGAAGGACTTTACAGTGACGTAGCAGCAGCTTTAGGTGCAGTTCAAACCACAGTTTTAGAAGCAGCTTTTCCGGCGTTGATAGGAAGAAACTTAATAAAAGTTCTTCCAACAAAAAACACACTTGAACGTTTTTACAAAGAAATTCGTCCGTATGCTTGGGTAACTGGTGAAGCACGAGTTCCACGAACAGGCAGGCGAGTTCAGTATCAAGATGTACCAGTTGACAAGGAAATCGAGTGCGCTCAAGAATGGACAGAATCGTATGTTGAAGATGCAAGCTGGAACGTTCTTGCTTATCAAATAGAAGGCATAGGCAGAGCAATTGCAAGGCGAGAGTCAGAGTTTATAATTGCACTTTACAACGCTATCTCAGCTGGCAATTTAGCTGGTGGTTCAGAAGTAACACTTGCTACAACACCTGCATGGAGTGAATTACTTACTTTAATCAGCAGAGTTGAAGACGAAGATTTCCATCCAAACGTAATAGCAGTGACTCCTAGCATATACGAGAAATTAATGAATCACGACCAATTTATCAACGCTTTATACATGGACCCAACAGGAATGGCTAAAGGCACCATTCTCCACACTACACTCGGCATTACTTTTGTCAGAAGCAGTCTCATAAGCAAAACATTATGTATAGACGTGAACGCTGCTGCTGTTATGCTGTCAAGGCGTGACTTAACAACTAAGCCGTATGAGAATCCAGGCGAGAACAGTTACGGTGTGCATGGAAGCGAGCGTATAGGATTAGGTGTTCTTCAAACTAAAGCTGTATCAAGAGGTAGCCGCTAACTTCTCCCTTTGAAATGGGGTGGAGTAAAATGGCTGAAGAAAGAATTGAATTAACTTCTAACGCTGATTGGATTCTCTATAAGGAATCTGACGGTTCCGTAATTGCTAAATCTCGAAAAGACGGAACAATACATCAACTTTCACCGGAATACCTCAAACAAATAAAAAGCCTTGTAGCCTTACTTGACGGGAGCCGTGTAAAAATTGAGTAACTTTAAAGAACGAGCGAAAGGAATAGCAACATGGATACTAACGAAACTTTTAGCTTTCGGTTTTCAAGACCATGCGAAAGGAAAACTAACATGGAAACTAGAGAAGTTTGAAGCTAAAGACGGCAACGAAATCCTAGAGAAAAACATTAAACCGTATGAAACCATCGAAAGAGAATTCGAGTGCCTTTTAAACGAAGGCATCAGCAATTTCATTGACTTGATTTGCGGGCTTGGAGAACCAACAGCATGGGATGCAGCTAATGCTAGAATAGGAGTTGGAAACGATGCAACAGCTCCGAACGCTGCACAAACAGGACTTATCGGAGCAAGCAAATTGTTCAAAGAAATGAACGGCGGCTATCCACAGAAGTCAGGACAGCAATCAATCTTTCAATCGGACTTTGTTGACGGTGAAGCAGAATGGGCGTGGCTGGAAGAAGTCATAGATAACGGCGCTGTAGCTGCAATAGACATCTGTAGGCAAAACACAAACTTAGGTACGAAACCGACAGGACAAACTTGGAGATTAACAGGAACAATCACTTGGAGTTAAAAACTCAAAAATTCCATAAACTCCCCTTTTTTTTGTTTAAGGGCGTTTGAGGTATTCGTTATGGCAGTTTCCGAAAAACTGAAGTTAGAGAAAGTTAAAGGCAAGGGAGCATACCGTTTCCTTACATTTAACAATGAAGAAGTATTTATCGGAGACCCAGACGAAGCCACGTTTAAACCTCAACTTTTGCTTAAACGATGGCAAGAAGAATGTTTCATTAAACTGCCTATTGGAATTACTGCAAAGCAGTTAAAACTTGACCAAAATGTTTTAAGTTGGGAAGCAGATTTTTTCAGCGTTAAAGTTTATACAGTTAATAAAAAACAAATTCAAGAAGGAAAACGAGTTTTAATTCAGAATGAGCATGGCGGAGTAGAGTTTGAAGTAATCCTAAAAAGCAAACCGCCAATTAACATATTGTCATTTCCAATACAAACTAAAGATTTAAAGTTTTATTATCAGAAACCGTTAACTCAACAAGAAATAACAGAAGGATGTGTTAGACCTGAAAATGTTGTTGGAAGCTATGCTGTTTATCATGCTACACGAACCAATATGCACAGAAATAAAGAGGATGCGGAAAAATACAAATGTGGAAAAGCATTTCACATTTACCGACCGAAAGCAACAGACAATGTTGGAAATGAAGCATGGTGCGATTTAAGCATTACAGACAATGTTTTAACAGTTACGATTCCACAAGAGTTTTTGGATTTGGCTGTTTATCCGATAACGATAGACCCTAACTTTGGATATGAAGACATCGGTCAAAGTGGCGAGAGTATAGAAGAGAATGGAATAAGGGGTTCAGTATTTACTATCCCAGCGAATGGCGTCCTCTCGTCTATTACCGCTTTTCTGGAAGCTCCCGGAGGACCATCTGGTAACTATAAAATGGCTTGCTATAAGCATAGTAATTTGAGTTTAATAGGCGGTTCAGTTTCATTGCCGTTAAGCGGGTTTTTTGAATGGCAGTCAGCTTCTGTTTCAGGAACTCTTGTTTCTGGCACTGCATACGTGTTATTAAACTGGTTTGATGTAAACTGCGGCATGGAATATGATGATGGAGATGCTGACCAAGGGCATCGTAGAACAATAACTTATGGAGATTGGCTCGACCCTATAACATTATATCATAATGATAATAAATATTCGATTTACGGCACTTATTCAACTGCTCCTGAAATTGTTGAAAAAGGTTTTTCCGACCAAGGTTTAGGCTCTGACGTTTTTAGCAAAATAGTAACGTTTCTGAAAGCTCAATTTGGAGATGTTGGGTTAGGAGTTGACACGTTTGAGATTCCGTATAAAGGATTAGGATTTTCTGATGTTGGATATGGAGCCGATGTTTTTGGTGTGGCTGTTTACAAATATTTTGTTGAAGTTGGAGAAGGAACTGATGCTTTTGTAATTCCATTTAAGTCTATGGAATTTGCTGAGAACGGAGACGGAACTGATGTTTTTGATACTTTTCATAAGGAAATGGATTTTTCAGATGCAGGATATGGAACTGACATATTCGCAAAAACCGTTACGTTCTTAAATGTTAGTTTTTCAGATGCAGGATACGGAACAGACGCTTTTGCTCTTACATATAAGACAATGAATTTTTCTGATGTTGGGAACGGAAGCGAAATCTTCTCAGTTTTCCTTAATCAGCTTGCTTTTAATGTTATTGGATATGGAGCAGACTCTTTTAGTTCTTGTGTAGTAAAAACATTTATGGATGTTGGTTCTGGAACAGATAGTTTTGAAATTCCACATAAAGAAATGAAGTTTGAGGAAGAAGGTTCAGGAGTAGATTCTTTTGTAATGATTGTTAAACTTGGGTTTAATGATATAGCTTTTGGAGATGACCTGTTTCAAAAACAGATTATCGGGTGGATAATGAAAAGTTTTGCGGATTCTGCTCATGGTTCAGACGTATTCGTAATTCTTCTTAAAGGAAGATTTTTTGCTGAAGCAGGAATAGGAATAGACAGTTTTGTTATTCCATACAAAGAAATGAAATTTGTTGAAATGGGAGTTGGATTGGACAGTTACGCTTTTGCTTTTAAAACTACAGAATTTTCAGATTCAGGTTTAGGCAGCGATGCTTTTAGACGTGATGGAGAATTCTTTTTCTCTGATGTTGGATACGGCACAGATGTTTTTTCAAGAGCTACAGTTTTTGTATCAGTTAAATTTTCAGATGTTGGACATGGAATAGAAGCTTTTAATGTTCCATATAAAGAAATGAAATTTCAAGATTTAGGGAAAGGTTTAGATTTTGTTTTTCTGTTTCGTCCTCAGCGTTTCTTTGATGTTGGACATGGCTTAGACATCTTTATTGAAGAATCAAGAATTCTTATTGTTAAACGAATTACTCTTGTCGGAGGAAACTTAGCACTTAAATTGTATGGTTCAACAGGAAAAGTTGAGTTAAATTAGTGAGGTGAAAAAAGATGGTGACAATATATATGGTGGAAGGCGACTTAAAACCAATCATTGAAGCAACATTAACATATAAAGACGGCTCAATAGTTAACTTGGCAGGATGCACAGTAAAATTCCACATGATGCAGAAAAGCACAGTTTTAATTGATAAGCCAGCAGAAATCTTAGAGCCTAAAACTGAAGGAAAAATACGTTATAACTGGGAAGCAGGAGACACAAACATTACAGGTAAATGCACTGCTGAATTTGAAGTTACTTTTAGCGATTCAAAAACAATGACGTTTCCAACAGAAACAACATTCGAGATAGTGTTCAGAAAGCAAATCAAGTAGGCGAAGATTAATGGTTAAAGTCGACTTTGCAGAAGGCACTTGTCCACAGTGCGGAAAGAAGCATGCTAGGCAGCGTCCTATAGACGTTGCTGTCTGCACCTGCTATGAATATTGTCCGAACGACCATGGAAACGGAGCTTACGGAACAAAGATGGAAGCTTACACACCTGACCTTACACCGTCAACTTACGGTCCAATAGAAACGGAAGGAACAGCACACGGTGACATTGAGCATCCAATGCACATTTTATACCGTTGTCCAATATGCAACTATCACAGCAGCCAGCAGCCAGTGGAGGTAGAGTTAAGTTGACAAAATCTGTAATGCGGCTTGCTGATGAGCTGCAACTTAAACACATGCTGCGGATTTTAGGAAGCAAGACGATGAGCCGCTTAGACTGGAACTTAGCTTGCAGAATATCAAGTCCCAGATTCCACAAGCAGCTTAAATTCTTGCTGAAAGAAAAATATGTTGAAAGAATTAAACGTGGAGTTTACAAGCGGACAGAAGCAGGACGGCAGTTTGCGGAGATGATTTAATGTATCGAATCCGATTGACCACATACGAAATCCTCACTTTGTTAATTATGATTTTTGGTTGGTTACGTGAGAAAATCTGTTTTCCTAATTGCATTCTTAAAGACAGGATTTTTTTGACTCCACGTAAAGATATTGAATATTGGGGAAGTTTAGAAGGATGTTGTGATTGTGGGCTTTTTCACCGAGTTTTTCTGAGAGAGAAAGGTTTATTCTGGCAACCAGAACGTCCAAAAGGATATTCTTACAAATTGAGAATATTACGCAAATCATCTTCAATGTATAAGGGAGATGATTTAGATGAGTAAGAAAAGATGTCCTTTTTTCAAAGAATGTCATGGTTCGTGCTTTGACACAATGCTAAAATATTGTTTTTCAGAAAAATATGAAGAATGTAATATGTATATTGAGCAGTTGTTGAAGAAAATTTTGGTGTAATAGAAGAGGTTGAAAAATATGAAAGTAATAAAAGTAACTGAACCAACCGCTTATTTCTTCTTTTTGGCACATGGCTTTGGCGAAGAAACAAGTCGAATATTAGCAAAAACATGTCCAGTTTATACATATATCGAGAAGAAAAAAGGTTGAAAAGCGTGAGTTTATTAGAATTGACTGTAGGAAGAAAGCGTAATAGAAAGTGCAGACGCTGTACTGCTCGAAAAGCTGCTAATTATTCTTGTAGAGGAAAATATCTGTATTGTCCATGAACAATGCTCCTGCACTTTTGACTTTTATGCTGATGGGAATTCGTATAAATATCCGTATTTTTCTCCGTGTTATTTGTTAGTAAACCTAAGGCACGCGTTGAGATTGAAAGAAAGTTTATGGGCGCTGGCTTAAGAATAATTTTGATCGGTAGGCTTGTTGACTGCACTTTTAGAGATGTTGAAGAAATTCTCAAGAGCTACCGTTTCATGGATGCTGTTGTTAAGATTTATGGAGAAGCCACGCTTGACGAAGTTGAAGAAGCGATTTTTGAAAGCACTGCGTATAAGTCTGCGGTGATAGTTGCAAACAAAATAGATTTGGAGGGTTCTGAATCGAATTTAAAGCTGTTAGAGACCTACGTTGGCAACAAACTGCCCATAGTTGCAGTTTCATGTGAAAAAGGGTATGGTATAGAAAAGCTCGGCGAAGCCCTATTCAAGACATTAAACATAATCCGCGTCTACACCAAAGAACCGAAGGAGAAAGAATTTTCTAAAAGACCATTCATCCTAAAGAAGGGTGCAATAGTCTACGACCTAGCCAAAAACATTCACAGTGATTTCAGCGAAAAATTTTCCTTTGCAAAGGTCTGGTCTAAACGTCTTGTTTTCAGTCCACAAAAAGTTGGTTCCACATTTGTTCTTGAAGACCAAGATGTTGTCGAGATTCATGTGAAGTAGTTTTATTAAAGGTAGCTGCTATCTTGATGCTTGGGCTATTCTTTCTTTTTCGTGGCGTTTTGAAACCGCGTAGCTTTTCATGTCGTGGTTTGCAGCTAGGATTAGCTCTTCTGCTAGGCATTCCGCTATTGAGCGAGGCTTATGCACTGAAGCTTGTCTTGCTCCTTCACAGATGTGCCTTAAAGCGAGGTCAACCCTTCTTTGCGGAGAGACATCTACAGACAAGTGGTAAACTATGCCTCCGTAACTAAGTCTCGTTGTGTCTTCGCACTGTGCAGAATTCTCCACAGTCCTAACAAGCACTTCTATCGGGTTTCTGCCAGTACGTAAATGGATTATTTCGAGGGCATGTTTCATAATGTTTAGGGCTTTAGCCTTTTTCCCAGCGTTTTTCCCTGGTCGCATAAGATTGTTTATAAGTCGTTCCACGATGTTGACATTTGCTTTACGAAAGCGTTTGTGTTCATGACGCCCCATGCTGTGCAGAACTGCAACAGGCTTTAAGGATATGTACCTCTTTAAGCCTAAGTCTCGCACTTCGATGTCTTTGAAACTCCATTTCCCGAAAAGCTTTACCTCAGTTTCTTGTTTCTGACTCAAAATTCTCACCGCATCGGTTTCTGTTTTCTTCCAAGCACAAGCTCCTTTAAGGATACGCCGTTAATCATTATGACCTTCCATCTCACACCTGGAATGTCGCCCATGGCTCTCCCTCGTGAACCACCTATGCCTTCAACTATCACCTCATCATGCTCATCAACAACGTTTAAGGCGCCGTCTCCGGGCAGAAAAGCAGTAATAAGCCTACCGTTTTTTATCAGTTGAGTTCTCACACATTTCCTTATGGCGCTGTTGGGTTGTTTGCTTTCTACGCCTACTTTTTCGAGGACTATGCCGCGGCCCATGGGTGCTCCTTCAAGAGGATCTGCTTTCACGTCTAGCCTTAACATTCGCCGTTTATAGTATATGTCACTCCATCTGAACTTTTTCCGTTTTGCCAGTAGTTTTCTTGCGGCGAATTCGCCCTTTGGAGATTTCGAACCCATGGTTTCGTTTTCCTCTCGCTACGTCTAATCCACTACTAATATTTAAACTGTAACATGATAGTCCTAACTGTAACATGTAAATCTTTTTGGCTTTCTGAAGACATGAAATCCTTGGATCTCGTCGACCTTTTCAAAACTTTCTGCAAAGCAACTGCAAAATTAACCGTACTTCTCAGCCTCCTTTTTTGCTTCACACAAAACCTGACGAATAACTTCCTGAATACTACGAGCCTTACGTTTTTTCTGTTCCTCTAAAAGCCACTCATACAACTCGGCGTCAACGCTCTGTTGAAATATGGGCAAATTCAACAACACCAACAACTATGTCCAGCCCAAAAAATAAAAGAAAATTTGAACATGCAAACTAATAAACTAAGAAGTTCATAATGGACTTTAGCGATACTGTTAACTTAACATGATAGATCAAATGGATGTCAGGATTTGGTGATTAGATGATTCGATTTGTTTTCTTTGATGGAGACGGTGTTTTATGGAAACCAATTGGTGGGATTCACCCACGCAATGTATGGATAAAAGTATGGAAACAAGTGTACTCTCGCGAAGAAGCGATTTCAAGATTTGTAGTAGATGAGGATGCAAAAATGATTTTGAATTATTTCATGAAAAAGGGAAAACATTTAGTGCTTCTCTCCGCAAGTCCGTATGCACCAAAAGAAGCCCAGAAAAACCTTGAAGATCTGTGTTCTCATTTCGGCATAGCCAAGTTTTTCGATGAGATCTGGGCTACTGCTAACTATCCTGAAGCGAAAGGAGAAAAGGACGACCAGATGAGGGGATCATGATTGGCGATTCATTGAAATGGGATATCCGATCTGCGAATAGAGTAGGTTTACAAGCCATATTGTTAGCCCGACAATACAATAGAAAAAATCATACAGAAGCGGAGATAGTAGTTGACAAACTATCAAAACTTTCCGAATTGATAACATGAGCTAAAAAAGATCTTTATCATGAATAAGTTAAGAGTATCCTTAAGACCTAAGTCTTGGACAGTCATGACGTAGGGTCGTATTATGAGAAATCTGATTTCTGTATCAACTGCACCGATTGCAAAACTTGGGGGAAAGAAATACTACGATCTTCTTGGCACTCTCGAAGTAATGAAACAAGTCTTTCGAGAGTCAATTGTTGATGGTTTCGAGTTGCAACTTCAACCAGAGTGGGATAGTGAAAATCCACCATTAACAGATATACAATTTGCAGACTGGACAAAGACTCCCAAATACACTATTGGGGAAATTTTAACTCTTTTAAAGGAACAGAAATTGCCAATCCTATCGGTTCATGCTAGCAGAGATATTGGTAACTACCTTGGTTCAAATCGAGAACGAGACCAAGAAAAAGGAAGACGTCTAATCTGTGACGCTCTGTCTCTAGCTGATGATTTGGGAGCAAAGGTTTGTGTATTTCATCTTTGGGATACTTGGAAGACAGAATTCGATGTGAACAAGCTGAAGAAAGTCTTTTCTGATGTAGTGGCTCAATTCCCTAAAGTAAAGGCTTCTGTCGAAAATATCCCTACTCATTTGAAGGGATATACACCTTTTCCGTTGGTTAGGCCTTTCAATTATGTAACACTTGATATAAAGTGGGCCTCTCTGTATAATGAGTTGAATGTGTTTGAATCAATTATTGGCAAGGTTGTAAATGTTCATTTACGTGGGAGTCTAAGAGAAGACAGATGGTTTTTGAACAGTTCAAGTTTCGGTTTCTATGAAGCTCTAGACCTAATCAGAAACAAATGGAGATATCCAGGATTTTTCACTGTTGAGCCAGAAGGCAAGAGGGATAGTTCACTTTTCGACAGTTTTGTGAAGGCTATGCGCTCTTTAAGAAACAAGTCTGACGGAGGTTACCAGAAGAAAGCTAGCCAATTTTTGAGCTGATCCTTAATGCTCTTGTTTTCTGGCATATCCTTCAAGTATTTGTCAAGATTTGTCAGAAAAGTATTTTGATGACGTATACGTAATAGAGGATGAACTGTCCGATTTTTCTCATCTTTTAGCCATTCTGCGCCAAGAAATTTCCTTATATTTGGATATCTCTCCCATGAGGTGCTCATCTCTTTCAAACACTCCTACATTTATACCAATGAAATTCTTGGAGTCCATGATTTCCGTTCATTTCGTAAGAACTTAGCCAGCAGCAAGGCTTCCTCGCTAATCAGTGTCGCAATAGTCTGTTTCTTGCCTATTCTGATTCTCGGAACCTCAACCATTCCCTCAAGATTGCGGGGGATAGAAGCTTCCCCATATTCGGAGGCTTTCGAGACCACAATCGAGAAGGCGATGGATTAGCCTTTTTCGTGTAAGATTTCTGCCATGAATCATTAACGCAATCCCCGTAATCAGAGATATGATGAATAATACTGCGCTGACAGTTGGATCTAAGCCAAGAGCAGAAGCCCACATCATGAATCTTGAAATTGCAACTAGAAATCGATCGATCGAACGATTAAAAAACTATCAGCTCATTTTCTCTGTCAGCCCTAGCTAGTGACATTGCTAGCATATCGAGAAAAGCCGATGGTCTCATTAGTTCATCGGTCGACCACCAAAAAGTAGTTATATTGATAGTGTGCTATTTTGTTTCTAATATTACAGATTCAACAAAAAATAGGGAGAAAGGGGGGAACGCGTGTTTTGCTTTCTGGCTTAGGCTTTTCCTTTTCCTGGCTCGACTAACTCGAAAGGATGTGATCCAACTTGAATTGATCTTCCGTCAAGCCACACGGTTATCATGTAGTCACCAGTGGGCATTCCAAGTTCCCTAGTGTGTAAGTTGCATTGGTA